>Ga0307974_1002191_pt1 | contig 13827 bp, 9 predicted proteins | sample OrgLakmetagen784_FD_201812 | JGI IMG/M metagenome (GOLD analysis project Ga0307974, IMG submission 201812) | Saline water microbial communities from Organic Lake, Antarctica - #784 | ecosystem: Environmental > Aquatic > Non-marine Saline and Alkaline > Saline | place: Antarctica: Organic Lake... | reverse complement strand
ACACACACACACACACACACACACACATACACACACGTATGCACACACACACACATACACACACACACACCACACATACACACACACACACAGCACACACACATTCACACACACACATACAAACACGTGTGCACACGCGTGCACACACACACACACACACACACACTCACACACACGGCACACACACACATACAAACACGTGTGCACACGTGCACACACACACATACACACACATACAAACACACACACATATACACACACATATACACACGCACACACATGCACACATATACACACACATGCGCAGACACACGCTCACGTGCACTGACTTTCATTCTCACCTGCACTCACTTGCATACACACATGCACACGCATACATACACGTACAAATGGACACCGCACACGCAGCATGCATGCGCAGTCATACACGCATTATCTCACACACGTACACCTTAACAGCCTTTTCTGGACGGGACCGGGCGCATGCTCTGTCCAATAACGAGGTTAGCATCCTGCTGGATCAGTTTCTTGACCAGAAGCAAGACAAGCTGGGCACCCAGTACCAGCCACCAGCAATGCTGAAGAAAACGAAGGTACGTCATTTAGTGCAATTCATTTTGATTTGCCGAGCAAGCCTGTATGTATCTCGCACGCACACACACACACACACACACACACACACACACACACACACACACACACACACACACCAGATGGTTCATGTTTGTCCGCACACGAGCACACGCTTGCGCACAACTAAAACGCACCCAAGCACGCACCCAAGCAAACACCAGACACAAGACAAACACAAGAACACACAAGGCGCGCACGCACAGTTACCTGTGCACTCAAATAAACACCTACTCAACCACAAACACACATACCTCCCCCCACACACACATGCGTGCAGAGATTACTTAAACTCACGTCTTTACCAATTGCAGCCAGTTACACCTTCCATACACTGTTTCACACAACCATCCAATGTGCTGCAGTAAGCGATGGGCGTCCTCCCCTTCTCACACATCCGTATTATACATATGTACATGAGCATACAATGCACACAAACACACATGCAATACCGCACACAAGCACTCGAATATTGGTGCCTTCTTCTGCCTGCGGTGACAGTGAAACCACAACCGCAAGAAAATGCATTGTTAATTACGCCCTCTCCCGTAGGAGTACACGGCACAGTTTGCACAAGCGCACAACGAGGAGGCTGTCAGGGATATGCGCAGGTAAGAATTGGGATGAGCTGTCGGCCACGTGGAGATTGAACTTAATCTTATTTCCTTGTTTTCGTGGAAGCATGTGGGCCACTTGAAGATGAGTTTCATTCTATTCAATCGTTTTTGTGGAAGCAGGTGGGCCACTTGAAAACGAGCTGTTCCTATCTGCTTAATTTGTAGAAGCATGTTGTCATATGCCTCTCAGTTGTCTAAGCCTCCACGACAATGCACGACCTCGTTGTCTTGGCTTCCTGGACCTCCACAACGATGCGTGCCGTAGGTTGTTCACGCATCCTTCCCTGACTGGTGATCTTTTGCACAGCCGCAAGTGCTGTTTTATGGTGCGCGTCATCGCCCCTTATTTTAGGCTGATTATGTGTTGGCCTGTGGATTTTTTCTTAATGTCAGTTTAAGCTGTTATTCGTCTCTGCTGACTTTTGCACAGGATATTAACTGAGAAAGGGTGCCATCACTTTGAGATCCCTGTCATCATGAATCTGATGCCAGAGAACTCAGAAGAAGCCATCAAGCTTTTACCCAGTCTTCAGGTGCGCGTGCAAGCTCAGCAATTTCCTTATCCAGGTCAAATTCTGAAAGCTTTGCTAGATATTCAAGATAAGCCACCAAGTCTGTGCCTCATTTTGGAGTGTGAGCGTTTTGGAGCACAAACAGTAAGCCATACTGCCCTTGCCTGAGGGCTTCAATCAGTCTGCATTAGCGTTTTGTTGTCTTGTTGCAAGTGAGCACGTGCTAGAACCCCAAAAACTACTGTGTGTGTGATGGGGGGGCTGCCTCTTGAATGCACTCCTGTTTGCCCGTTTGTGATCTCACAATCGTGACAACCAAAAAAGGCTCGACCTCCCTATGTGGTGCGAACGGCTGTCGTCCCTAGCCTTACCTTATTTTGCTTTGATAGAAATGTTATAGTGATTTGCTTTGATCCTTACAAAAAGTCCGTACAGTCTGCCTCTAATTTTTCAGGGTTGAATGTTGAATTACAACTAGTATATGTGAACCTGCATGGCGTGTTGTTGATTATTCTGGCAAATTTTCTATTTTTTAAATAAACCCATGGTGGAACATTACAAACCAACATAAAGGTCATGAAGTAACATCACAAGGCTGATTCATGCAAGTTGTACATGCACCTTGTTCATTTTTAACTTTTATTTGTGCTGCAACACCTTCCAGCTTTCATAAAGATGTGTGGGGTTGGTCTGAGCCACTTGTACACAGTAAACATGACAGTATGTCTTGGAGGTTCCCTGCCAATCAAGTGTGTTTAAGGTTCTGCCTACTTGTTAAACTTCAAAGGCGTTTGCATGTCACACACCAAGCTCCTCGTTTTGCTTACTTGGTGGTTGAATCATTGACGTCCAGTCCACTTTTCAAAAACAAAACAGGCAGCGAAAACTGCTTCCAATTTAGGCAAGGGAGCCGTTGTTTAGCTTCGCTTTCCTAACCCTTGTCGTGCTCAGGGAAGGGAGCCTGGTTTCTTCCCGTTCATTCTTCATCAAAAACCTGCCAGGGCTTGCAGTCTAGGTCTGCAATATTGTTTACAACGATTGCAGTAGGGGTTGACCTTCAGCCAGGTTGTCTGGCTGATTGGCTGCTGCGACTTTCAGTCCAACTCTATAGTATTGCAACGCCTTTCTCTATTGCAACTTTTTTCCAGGATCCTGGAAGATTTCCTGGCGACATGCTTGATCAAATGCTAGACGAACTCCTCCAGTATCGACAGTTTCAGTGAATGTTTTGGAGTAGAGGAAATAAACCGTAATTGGAGTGCAATTATTTCCCCCTGCTCTTGTCATGTTGCGCAATCATGAGCCTGATCGGATGTAGTTCTTATTTTTGTCCGGTATCTCACACGTACTGCGTCGCCATTTCAGTGTGTTAACAACATTTGATGGTAGCTACTATCTGAATTAGAAATCCTTAGCTAAAGACTACGCACCTGTACGTTATATGTGTTGTGCAACCTTGGCTTTGTAATTGAGTATGGGTGCTCCTCACAAGGTTGATTTCAGAACCTTTCACTCCAGATTCCTGAAACAGCTGAAAGTAGAATTGTTCCCAAATGGCTCTTCCCACCCCTCTTCCCAGATAGAGAAAGATTCACCTCCAGCCGCCCAGATTTTGTGCTGGTTACTCCCATTGCTGCAAAAACACAAAAACAACAAACTAATGTAAGGGGGTGGGTTCTTCGAAGTGACAGGGAGCAATTGAGGGAGACTGGGAGCACCTCAGCAGCACCGCCAGCCACCAATAGAGCCACCAACCCCAGACAGCACCAACCTAAAGACCTCAGCAAACATCGGCGTGACATCCACCACGTCGAGATCAAGTATTGTGAAGACACCAGACCTCAGAACCAGCTAAACGCCGCAAAGGAACAGCACAAAGATCTCTGCAACACTCTCCAAGGAGCCTCCGTTACTCTCCACATCATCCTTTTGGGTGTGGGTGGCACCATCTACAACACTCACACTCTGAAACCTTTCAAGGAACTGGGTCTTAATTCTCAAAGAGTTAAGAAGCTTGCCTCCAAGCTCCATGTGCACTCTGTGAACTTTGCTGCCAAACTTGTCCATACCAGACGTGCCCTTTCCAGTACTACCTAGGTATTATCAACTCTCATCAGGAGCCGGTTTCAGGCCAAGCCTGCAACCCTCTTGATCCCCATTAATTTTTCCTTCCCTTTTTGCGGTGGAGGAGCTTTACGGTACTAGGTACCAAAGTGGCTCCTTCTCCTTAATAAATGTGGGGAGTGGTTTTCACTGCCTGCGTAGTTTTTTTTTTCCAGAACTTTTTTGCAGTTTCTTTTGTGAAAATGCGGTTGAAGTGCGACGCAAGCAACTGGTTTTATCCCCACAGTTGATTTCAGCCGTGTTTCAGCCGTGTTTCAACCGAGCAAGGAATTTTCTGACGCCATTGAATGCACACTGGCAGGTACACAGACATGACTGATTCACTCTCTAGGTGTATGATTGCAAGGTCAGACTAAAAATCGTTGCGTTTTAGCGCAATGATTGTACTCTGAAAGCTCTGCAGACAGATGCAGGTTAGTAAGAACACTACTTGGACCACTAAAGTAACGATGGAAGGCCTTGCACAGGCAAAGCTGGTTGCACACAGCTAGGCAGGATCATGAGCAGAGCTCCACGTGCATCTAGCAGCAAAGCTAGCTAGTCCTTGCTTATGGATCAGCTGCAGCTTCCTTATTGTCGATGTCATGCTAAATCAGTGGTATGGACGAATCGTGTGAGTTCTCCTGGGATTCATAATGTGAGCAACGGTTTTACGGTTATTTGGTTGTTTGGCCAGGATGTGCAATCCAATTCTCATCAAGGTTCTTTTATCACCACGACTTATACTTTTGGGCTGAAGCAGAGGTGAACAGGGAAGAAGGCGACCAATCCACTCCCCACTCCCCAACCTCTTTCTTAGATCATTGTGAATCATCACTTGATTTACGATCGTCTACTGCACAAGTCTTATGAGGGAAAGCATACGAAACGCAGTCGGCACATTTACAAGTTATTCACACAAATTGGCAAGGACAAAATTCAACTGACCTTAGAACAACTTCAGGCGGCTGGCTTTAGAAAGAGTAACAAGCTGCTAGTTTATTACACACCCAGGCTTAGGATTGCCTGAACACCTTTCTTACTAAGAACAATGCTGAACAAGCGAGGGTAAAAAAAGCATTCAAAAAAAATGACAAATTAGTCAGCGTGACAGCAAAAAAATAGTGTCAACAGTAGGTGACACCGTATTAGATTTCATTCTATCACCTGACCATAGGATGCAAATCTGTGGTTGTTGTGCATACAGTAATGAATTGTGATGATTTTCAGTCTGTGAGGAGAGGAAATCTGGAAAGCTGGGCACAAAGGGCTCACACACATTTATGCACTCAGAGCATCATTGAATCACGCAATTTATTACTAAGCTCCTGCCTTGTTATTAAACACAAGGCTGCGGATTATGAAGCAACAAGCCATCCATGCATACACCATACACCACAAACGCCGCAGCAGGGAGTCTCTGTGGGAGCGCAACTTACAAGCGCTACATGTGCGTGTGTTTATCAATGATGATCGGTCCAAACAGTCATGCTGCCAGGAAGTGGACTAAATAAGGTGAAAAGGAGAGGTGCCAGTCCGTGACCCTTCGCCCACCCAGCATCATTCGTAAAATATAAAGATGCCTGCTAGTGGTTTCGCGCATACACCTTACGGATATGCAGCTCTGATGCATCCTGTACAAGAACCACCCAGCTACAAGATGTTGTAAAGCCATGCAGGTATCAACAGGAGCCAGGAAAAGCCGTACACACAAGACAAAAGGTCTTACTCTGCTTAACCTTCCTGCTTGCGCGCACAACATGGTACAAGAGCAGCAGCCTGGTCATGGCGGTAAAATGATGTCTACTCGGCTTCCAGGGCATCTGCACACTTCTTTATACCCTTAAACATTTTTTTGATGTTAATGCAGTTAATACCATAGCACTTACAGACTCAAGGGTGTCCAAAATCATGCAACCTTACATGCGCATACCCTCAATCAATCAATACCAACATCCAATTCACACCAGTATCATTGCGCAGGCGTCCAGGACAATTTTTTATTATTTTTTTACCTTACACGTTCTCTCCATAGTACAAACATAAACATAAACACAAACACACAACACCCCATACATTAAGCGATGAGGGTGCGCATGTTGTATATCATGGCAGCTGGCTCTCGTACAAAATCTAAATAGTCCATCACTCCATCCAAATACGCACCACCACCCCAGCCAGCATGCCCAGCAAATGGAACCTCCAGCACTTGCACCTGAAGCAAATGTGTTTGCAGCAAATACGTTTGCATGTGTGTATGTGTTTGCGTGTGTGTTTGCACGTTCTTGCATGCATGCGAGCGCACATACTATACACATGTGCAGATGTGTGTGTGTGTGTGTGTGTATGTGTGTGTGTGCGCGTGCTGACATGTGCGGTCATACTGAATACATGTTGGGTGCGTATGTTTGCGTGTGTGTATTTTTTATGTACAAAGTTATTTTTTAGAGGTTTTGGATGTGAAGCAATTCAAGCCTAGTTTTCTATGCTCATGGTGTGCAAGTCATAAGGCGTGCAGCACCAAAGCCCTTCCCAAGCAACTGCCAAGATGGCTTCTGTTGTACTAAGAGACCCCATCAAAGGGGAATAAGGGCTTTACACAGGGAAAGTTTGGATTCTACACCCAAAATGCAGGTACTGTAGCAAAGGTGGTTGACCAGCCAAACATAAACTACAGGGTACTCCCCAAAATACTTGATGTTGCAGCTTTGCAATACAGGGTACCCCACGACGCCCTGCCGCGCGTCGCTGTGCCACCGCTTAAAGCAACAAGTACTTAAAAAGCGGCGCGCGCTGCTAAAACAATCACTGGTGCCTGGTGCACGTGTGTATGCGCATGTGTGTGTATCCTTGCGTAAACAGGTTTTGGCTGTTCCCGGTTCGCTTGCCGCTACTACGGGAATCACGATTGCTTTCTTTTCCTCCAGCTACTAAGAAGTTTGATTTCTTCCGGTTGCCTCTTTCCAACTTATGAATTCTGTTGAAAGTTTTACAGGTTGCCCTATTCCGTATGTATATCAAATATCCAAGTGCTTGAAAAACGACGCGTCGCTGCTAAAACAATCATTAATGCCTGGTGCATGTGTGAATGTGCATGTGTGTGTTTGTCTCTGTATGTGTTTATATGTGTGCACACATGCATCTCCTCCTCACCTGACACTGCTCACCTGACTCAGCTGTGGCTTGTTTTATATATTTTCTTTTCGTAAATGTGTGGGTACGCGTGTTTCTGTGCACACACACACACGCCTTCTCCTCATTTGGCACTACACGCCTAGCTCAGCAGTGCCTTGTATTTGTATGTGTGTGTTTGTATGCGTGCTTCTGTGCACACACACGCCTTCTCCTCACCTGGCACCGCATGCCTAGGTCAGCAGTGCCTTGTATTTGTACGTGTGTTTGTATGCGTGCTTTTGTGCACACACACGCCTTCTCCTCATTTGGCACTACACGCCTAGCTCAGCAGTGCCTTGTATTTGTACGTGTGTGTTTGTATGCGTGCTTCTGTGCACGCCTTCTCCTCACCTGGCACTACGTGCCTAGGTCAGCAGTGCCTTGTATTTGTACGTGTGTATTTGTATGCGTATTTCTGTGCACACACACGCCTTCTCCTCACCTGGCACTGCATGCCTAGCTCAGCAAGGGCTTTCTTAAACAGTAGCAAGGACCGGTACTGGTGAAAGGTGTTGGTGACCAGCAAGATAGAGGACCACCTACAAAAGGGGAAGGGGGACATGAATGGATGCAAAACACAAAGCCCATGGCAAGGATTGTGATCAACATGTGTGATCATCAATGTGTAATCATCATGTGTGGTCATCAAAGCTTGTGGCAAGGTTTGTGATCGACATCATGAAATGAGACTGAGCAGGGTTAGGGTTTGCACTAGCAAAAGAAAGCAGCTTGGTGGTCATATTACGTGGGGGATAAATGAATGCCAAGGTCATTTGCTGGCCAAAAATAGTCACTCGGTGCAAAATTGTATGCTGAGATTATGTGCAGGCCTGAATTTGTTACTCCATACATTATTTTGTGATGTGGTAAAATGCATTGCCACCCGAAGCAGAGGTGAAAAACCGAGGATCTTGTATGGGTCACTTGTCGGTCGGAATGTATGGAGATCATAAGCCACGGACAAAGATCTCACGTGCCTTGTGGATCAAAGGTGGATTAAACATATCTTGCGTGGTTAGCATGGTGTGCATCCAGCAGCTGGCTGTATGATAAGGGTTGACCAGAACCATGTATATATATGTATACGGTGTATATACATTTTTGGCAGGGAAATCACCAAATAGATGGTCATACACAGCGCATATATCATACATACGGTTCTGGCCAACCCTAGGGCCCAGGTACAGGGACACAAAAGATACCTACAATCACCAGACTACTACCACAACCAGTGGTTAGGAGTAGACTATTTGTGTGCATATGTGATGTGTGCATGCTTATTGCTTATGTGTGAACATATGTGTGTACATGAGTAAGTATGAGTGTGTGAGTACGTACGACGTACGTGTAGGGTTGGCCAGAACCGTATATATACACCGTATTTGAACGTATACTTGGTGATTTCCCTGCCAACAATACCGTATATACACCGCATATATATGGTTCTGGCCAACCCACGTACGCGCGTGTGAAACTCCTCAAGCAGAGGGTGCTTTTTACCGGAAAGAAAGTACACACCTTTTGCTCTTCACAATCTCGAGGGAATGGATCGCATTTTCGTATGTTGAGGTTGACTTCCTTTCCAGGTACCAACTGCAGGGAGCATGAGTAACAAGGTGCTAAACTATTAAGATAGGTGTGTGCACTTGTATATCTTTTATGCTTGTATCCCTGTATGAGTATATTTTTGAAGCCTGCATCCCTGTATGCGCTTATCTTTGATGCCTGTATCCCTGTACGCGTATATCTTTGATGCTTGTATCCCTGTAAACGTATATCTTTGATGCCTGTCTCCCTGTACGCGTATATCTTTTGTGCCTGTATCCCTGTATGAGTATACCATTATGCCTGTATCCCTGTACGCGTATATCTTTGATGCCTGTATCCCTGTATACGTATATCTTTGATGCCTGTATTCCTGTATGAGTATATCTTTGATGCCTGTCTCCCTATACGCGTATACGCGTATACCATTATGCCTGCATCCCTGTACGCGTATATCTTTTGTTCCTGTTTCTCTGTATGAGTATACCATTATGCCTGCATCCCTGTACGCGCATGTGTATATGTGAACATATGTATGTGCGCATGTTCCTTCATGCATGCATGCATGCATGCATGCATGTGTGGGTGCGTGTGTGTGTGTATGCGCGTGCGCCGGAGTTTCATGTCAGAATGCAGTTTGCTTGTGGGCGAAGAGTCTGTCCTTTCATATAAACGAATGTTATTGCCGAATTGCAAAAGGCACCATAATTACCCTTCATTACGACAAGACCTACTATTAGTAAGGCTAGGATTGGCCCAAACAATACTCAAGAAAATACGGCGTGTTTTTGATACGCTATATATCTGGTACGGATTTTGGAAAATTCCAACTATGTCCCCATCCATATGACCGTAAGCAGGTTTGGGCCGACTGTATATGGACCGTATTTACAGGTGATACAGAATTTACAGAGTTTTACAGTGTTTACAGATAAAGCCACCGTGTTTACAGGTGATACAGAGTTTTACATAGTTTACAGATATACCGTGTTTACAGAGGCAATACCGTGTTTACAGAGTTTTACAGTGTTTACAGATAAAGCCACGACACATACTTGAACAGGATTTACAAGTGATACACTTCAGACTCGGGTATACTTCCCAGCAGAAACTGTCCCTTTTGCTGTTTCTGGTCAAACTTTTCCCTCGCATCTCTTATTACTGAGCACTCCTTTGCTTCCCTTTTCTAAAAAAGTACGTGCATTACGTGATCAGCTTTACTGAACCCCTTTCAACGTTCGAAATGGGCATTTTTGGGTCCTTTCGGCCTAAAGCATGCCTAGCACCCCAACCATTCATTTGTTTGGCTTAAAATCGTGCTCAGGTTTTCAAGAGCTACAGAATGACCTCTTATGAAATATTTCTGAGTGACTCCAAATATCCTGATGTGTACGGTGCATACGGAAATATGGCGTATATATAGGGTCATATACATACCCGGTATATACAGTTTACGGAAATCTGGTCAACAGTTTATGGAAATCCCGTACATTCTGGGGCCTTGACTTCATGTCATCGTTTAAATGCACATCTTGATCATGCTGGCTGTGTCATCACTACCAGCAGATTCTTTTCTTTTCTTTAGGCACACGACAGCTTGCGCCTCTAAAGTGATAACCAAAATACAACAGAAACGCCAGCCTCAAGCAGTATCACAGTGCTTTTGCAATCCGAGCACTTGAAGCACCTCAACTGCTACAATTTGTGACAGCTGTATCCTGCCCATCAATAACAATATTGGTTGGCACTCTGCTTGTTGCACATACTGCTACCCTGTAATCCATACGTCAGCACACACACACACATTCACACACACCCAGGCATAGCCTGCCCTTATATTGTTATGCCGTGCCTTACGCTCCCCCCCCCAACCCCGATACTTCCCCCTTTTTCGCTCAATTGTAGCTCACATTGCCAAATGGATCTTGAGTTCCACATTTCACTTCTGACCTGCCTTTGCCAAACAGCTTGGCTCTCAAGCCACACACACACACACACACGCACGCACACACAAGCATTGCCTTGACCCAAGCAACCCCTCCACACACCTCTCTGGCTGGACGTAGCTTGCGTTGAGCTTCTGGCTCGTAGCTTGCGACGTTGGACTTCTCTCTTGCATTGGACTTCCCTGCTCTGGCTGGACGTAGCTTGCGTTGGGCTTCTGGCTCTTTTGCAGCTGTGTTAACCCATGGGCAAGCATTACCTCTGCCTCACTCTTCTTACGCACCCCCCCACCCGTTATGTAGCTGCACAATAAAAGATGTGAGTACCACACTGTTACGTATAGCTGGTAGTTGTGCACAGGTGTGTGAGGAGAAGGAAATGTGAGTGCCAAACTGTTATGTAGCTGCACAGGTGTACGAGGAGAACAAGATGTGAGTACCACACTGTTACGTAGCTGGTAGCTGCGCGGGCTTATGAGAAGAATATGTGAGTACCAAACTGTTATGTACCTGCGCAGGTGTACGAGGAGAACAAGATGTGAGCATCGCACTGTTTTGCGGCTGCACAGGGAAGCAAAAGCAGAGAGGTACACGGATGATGAAGAGCAGTGCGTATGTGATGGTATATGTGTGGTAAGGAAGTAGCCGCGTAATTCAACTGAGAAATTAATGGGAATGTGTGCCTGTTTGACGCAGGCTTAAGGTTATGAAATAGTGCGTGACGGGTGTGTGGAAATGCGTGTGGAGGGCAGCATGTGAAAGGCTGGTTTAAAAGCACACAAGAGGTTGCGTGTGTGTGTGTGCTCATTTTTTGCTCAAGTCGGGCAAATGGACCTTCCGGGAACTGCTTAATTTTAAATACATATATACATTACGTGTTGCTTTTAATGTTAAAGCACATATTATTGCTTTTAACGTATGGGAGCAGCATGCTGGATCTCATTTTAAACCAGCAAAAAGAAGTCCTGAAAAGAGCACAGCTAGGCGGATTGTACTGCTATGTAAATCTGGATGCTCAAACATTGCTGAGCCAGCAGCAGCAGCAAACCCAAGCACGTTCCAACAAAAACATGGGTGTTGGCCAACGCAGGCACGTAGCTCAGGTTCTTTTGTTTAACACGGAAATTCAATTCGTGAAATTTTACTCTGCAGTTACTGCTGCCATGATCAGTAATGTACAAATATGGAGGCAGTGGGACACAAAGTAGCTACCTTCCTGCAGGCAGGAGGGGTAACTATATAAACCACCTTACGACAAGGAGTGGTACTATATAAACCACCTTGCGACAGCAATCTCTCTGCACAGCACACGGGAGTTGCGGCTTGAACACTGAAATGTGACGAGGGTTTGCTCAATTGAACTTTTGTCGTTGCCTTATCAAACGGCACTGTTTAATAAGCACAGTGCAGGAATGCGAACAGGAGCGGTGCTCAGGATACACGCATCACGCACCCTAAACATGCTCAGGATACAAGAGAGGTGCTCAGGATACAAGAGAGGTGCTCAGGATACAAGAGAGGCGCTCAGAATACAAGCATCACGCACCCTAACATGCTCAGGATACAAGAGAGGTGCTCAGGAAACAAGAGAGGTGCTCAGGATACAAGCATCACGCACCCTAACATGCTCAGGATACACGCATCACGCACCCTAACATGCGCTCTAGGAACGCTCCACTAGAAGCTTCATTAAATACGAGCACGATGGTGGAATGGCGCTCAACAAATGCCTTTCATACCCTGAGATGCACTCTGGGGATGCTCCAATAAAGCCGCTCAACTTATTGCAAGCGCAATGGAATTAAAATGCAAAGAGGAACTGCGCTCAACAAATGCAGTCTTTACCCTGAGATTTGCCCTGGGTACGCTCCGCTAAAAATAATGTTGTCCCCTTGTCCCTGCAGCCCAAAGAGCAAGGGAGGGGGATGTGGGATTGAAATTTTGTGTAAGGTTCTTTGCTAGGTGGTGCATGCCTTAACAACTGAAGGGAGGGAAAACCCTAAATTCTAAACGGCCTTTGCTTAGTAGGTGGACACTCCAGCTTAATTGGTGTCACTGTACAGACTGGCAATACGTGTAGGGTTGGTTAGAACCATGCATTTACATGTGTTTATGGTGTATGGTGAATATAAATATTAGCAGGGGAGTATTCAGACATACAGTCGTGTACAGTGAGTATACATGTAGAAGGTTTGGCAACATGTGTAGGGTTGGCCATGCATTTACATGTTTTATGGTGTTTACATATATGTAGGGTTGGCCAGAACCGTATATATACACTGTATATGACCGTATATTTAGTGATTTCCATGCCAAAATTACCGTATTTACACCGTATATATGGTTCTGGCCAACCTTAAATATTTGGTGAATAGTAGCAGGGAAATTTACAGACATACGGTCATGTACGATGAGTACATATAGAGGGTATGGCAACATATGTAGGGGTTGGCCAGAACCATAAAAAACGGTGTGTGTACGGCATTTTCGGCAGGGAAATCACCAAATATACAGTTCTGGCCAACCCTAGCGACATGTGCTATTTGGTTCTTAACAAGTTCACCAGTAGATCGGTAAAGGAGGAAATTCTGCACAATACCTACCTGTAATCACATCGAGCATATGAAATGGCATGGGTTAGGTATACTGAAATACACTGTGTATAGTACACTCTTTCAGCAGAAACGCTAGATTAACGCTAGATTAACGCAGAGGTTACAGCTGCAGCACACTGAGAGGGAGCACGGCCAAACCATCCAGGTAGGCCTCAATTCTCCTCTTACCGCAGAGACCACACGATAGCTACACTAGCTGTTTTGTACACAGAATGTGAGCATGGTATTTTAGCCTGAACAAAACGCACGCACGTGCATCCAGGCCTGCACCCCAGCTGTCACACGAGCTTGCAGAGGACGGGTGGCAGACCCGTTTCGAAACAATGCATAGCCGAGGATAATGACGACATCGGCACCTGGTTCCCCAGAAGCTTGTGAGCCTTCTTGGACAGGCTTGACCCCCCTGCATATGAACGTTACTTTCTTATATTTTCCAAAGGGCAGCAAGCAAACAGGAGTGTGTGTGTGTATGTGTGTGTGCGTGTGTGTATGTGTGTGTATGTGTGTGTGTGTGTGCGCGCGCGTGCGTGCGTGTGTGTGTGTGTGTGTGCACGTGTGTGTGTGTGTTTGTGTGTGTGTGTGTGTGTGTGTGTGTGTGTGTGTGTGTGTGTGTGTGTGTGAGTGTGTGTGTGTGTGTGCACGTATATGTGTGTGTGTGTGTTTGTGTGTGTGTGTGTGTGTGTGTGTG
>Ga0307974_1002185_pt1 | contig 13841 bp, 16 predicted proteins | sample OrgLakmetagen784_FD_201812 | JGI IMG/M metagenome (GOLD analysis project Ga0307974, IMG submission 201812) | Saline water microbial communities from Organic Lake, Antarctica - #784 | ecosystem: Environmental > Aquatic > Non-marine Saline and Alkaline > Saline | place: Antarctica: Organic Lake... | reverse complement strand
TGTGGGTGTGGGTGTGGGTCTGGGTGTGGGTCTGGGTGTGGGTGTGGGTGTGGGTGTGGGTGTGGGTGTGGGTGTGGGCGTGTGGGTGTGGGCGTGGGCGTGTGGGTGTGGGTGTGGGCGTGGGCGTGTGGGTGTGGGTGTGGACGTGTGGGTGTGGGTGTCTAAGGCTGCAGCAACACACACATCACTGGCTATTCATACGAAGATAAGCGCAACAACTCAAGAGCAGCAAACACATCACTGGCTAATCATTCGAGGACAAGGGCAGCATGTTCAGGATCAATTTGTGTGAGCATCAGACCCAAGAGCAACAAAAAAGCATCACTGGCTAATCATTAGGGTTGGCCAGAACCATATATATACGGTGTATATACGATATATTTGGCAGGGAAGTCACCAAATATACGGTCATATCTGGTGTATATATACGGTTCTGGTCAACCCTACTGATCATTCAATGACAAGAGCAACATATTCAAGAGCAACACACACACCACCGGCTATCCATACAAGGGCAAGGGCTGATGTGCATACTGCCTCCCTGGATAATTAATTCAAGGGCAAGGGGTAACAGATATGGGTGCATGTGCGTAGCACGTCAATATCGTAGTAATCCTGTCCTCTCAAAATAGGCCTACGTGATGGTGTGACCCTGTACCCTGTCCACTCAAGAAAGGCCCCCGTCAGTGATGGGGGTCCAGGGTGTTGTGTGCTAATGTGCACGTGTAGGGTTGGCCAGAACCATATATATACGGTGTATATACGGTGTTTTTGGCAGGGAAATCACCAAATATACGGTGTATATATATGGCTTTGGCCAACCCTATGCATGTGTGTAGCACGCCCACATGCTTTGTGCTTGTGGATATGTTTATAACTTTCAATTCTGATACATGTGTGTTTAGACGTATGGATGCACTTGCAATTACACATACACACAAGATACAAATGTGTTTAGACGTATGGATGCACTTGCAAACACACATACACACAAGACACAAATGTGTATGTTTAGACGTATAGATGCACGTGCAAACACACATACACACAAGACACACGTGTGTTGAGACATATAGATGCACTTGCAAACACACATACACACAAGATACACGTGTGTTGAGACATATGGATGCACTTGCAAACACACATACACACAAGACACAAATGTGTGTGTTTAGACGTATAGTTGCACGTGCAAACACACATACACACAAGACACAAATGTGTGTGTTTAGAAGTATAGTTGCACGTGCAAACACACATACACACAAGACACACGTGTGTTGAGACATATAGATGCACGTGCGAACACACATACACACAAGACACACGTGTGTTGAGACATATAGATGCACTTGCAAATACACATACACACAAGACACAAATGTGTGTGTTTAGACGTATGGATGCACTTGCAAACACACATACACACAAGATACAAATGTGTTGAGACATATGGATGCACTTGCAAACACACATACACACAAATTACACATGTGTTGAGACATATGGATGCACTGGCAAACACACATACACACAAGCATGTACACACACACACACACACACGCACACACACACCTCCCCATCTTGCAGGTCGCCGTCAAGTGTGTGCGTGTGTCCCAAGCAACTGAGCTTCTGAGCTTCTTGAGGGAGGTGGAGGCGCTGTCTAGTGTACGGCACCCCCACGTGCTGCCATTCCTTGGAGCTTGTTTGTTAGACGTGCAGCACTACTGGCTGGTCACTGAGTTCATGGAGAAGGTGTGCGTGCGTATCTATTGGCTAGCCACTGAATTCATGGAGAAGGTGTGCGTGCGTATCTGTATGTGTGTGCACTGCTGGCTGGTCACTGAATTCCTGGAGGAGGTGTGCATGCGTATCTGTATGTGTGTGCACTGCTGGCTGGTCACTGGGTCCATGGAGGAGGTGTGCGTGCGTATCTGTATGTGTGCACTGCTGGCTGGTCACTGGGTCCATAGAGAAGGTGTGTGTGTGTGTATGTGTGTGTGTGTGTGTTGACATATGTGTCATATGTATGTGCAGGTGTCTTGCCTCGCATGAGCTCCTCAGGCTTGTCTGCTGGACGTACAGCACCACAATTTTCTGGTCCTTAAGTTTAGCCATCCTAGCATGCGATGCATATCCCGTTTGATTAAGCTGACACAAGTTTGAATTAAACTCATTGCCTAGCAAAAATTCACAGCCAGGGGGGGAGGTGTGGTTGGGTGGGTGTGGGTGAAAGAGAAAAAAAGGTAAATGTACATAGCATATGCATATGTGTGTGACATTTGCAGTACACACACACCTTGTTATGTACACACACCTTGTTATGTACACACACACTTTGTTATGTACACACACCTTGTTATGTACACACACCTTATAATGTAAACACACACCTTGTTATGTACACACGTACACACACCTTGTATGTAGGCTGTTGTGTTTTTTGGTATCATGCAAGTACATAGTTTAAAAACGTGTTGTAAGCTTGCTTCCAAACCACGTTTGCGTTAAATGTTGCCATGGATTTTTATAGTGTCAAATTAAGTTTGCGCACTCTGCGTGCATGCGCGATGGAGTGTGTGCAAGCTGCGTGCATGTGCGATGGAGTGTGTGCATGTTGCATGTTGCATGTATGTGCAACAGAGTTGATGCATTAGAGGGCTTGCACCAAAATGCATGTGTGTGCAACAGAGTTGATGCATGTGAGGGCTTGCACCTAAGGCACTTGGAACATACACTAGTTGCATTCGCACTGTTGAATTTGCACTTGGAACACTAATTGCACTTGGAACACCAGTTGCATTTGCACTTGGAACACCAGTTGCATTTGCACTTGGAACACTAGTTGCATTCGCACTTAAAACACCAGTTGCACCTGGAACACTAGTTGCATTCGCACTTCGGAACACCAGTTGTACTTTGGAACACTAGTTGCATTTGCACTTGGAACACTAGTTGCATTTGGAACACTAGTTGCATTCGCACTTGGAACACTAGTTGCAATTGGAACACTAGTTGCATTTGGAACACTAGTTGCATTCGCACTTGAAACACTAGTTGCATTTGCACTTGGAACACCAGTTGTATTTTGGAACACTAGTTGCATTTGCACTTTGGAACACCAGTTGCACCTGAAACACTAGTTGCATTTGCACTTGGAACACCAGTTGTACTTTGGAACACTAGTTGCATTTGTACTTGGAACACTAGTTGCATTCGCACTTTGGAACACCAGTTGCACTTGAAACACTAGCTGCATTCGCACTTGGAACACTAGTTGCATTTGGAACACCAGTTGCATTTGGAACACTAGTTGCATTCGCACTTGAAACACTAGTTGCATTCGCACTTGGAACACCAGTTGTATTTTGGAACACTAGTTGCATTCGCACTTGGAACACTAGTTGCACTAGGAACACTAGTTGCATTCCCTGTGAAAACTGCCACCTGCACTTTTGCAAGGCATGCTTATTGTGGTTTGTCTCCAAGCCAGCCGCCAACATGCATGTTCCCTTTCTTTCACACAAACAGGGCACGCTTGCTGCATTAAAATTGTCGGCATGTTTGCTACATCAATGTGCCTGAATATACAATTTGTGTGCCTGCTCGTTTTCTCTCCACACAAACAGGGCACGCTTGCTGCATTCAGATTGCCAACATGTTTGCTACATCAATGTGCCTGAATATACAATGTGTGTGCCTGCTCGTGTTCTCTCCACACACACACAGGGCACGCTTGCTGCATTCAAATTGCCGGCATGTTTGCTACATCAATGTGCCTGAATATACAATGTGTGTGCCTGCTCGTGTTCTCTCCACACAAACAGGGCACGCTTGCTGCATTCAAATTGCCGGCATGTTTGCTACATCAATGTGCCTGAATATACAATGTGTATGCCTGCTCGTTTTCTCTCCACACAAACAGGGCACGCTTGCTGCATGGCTCCATCCAAGCCGGCGTGCGCAACAACAGAACGTCCATAAGCACCAGGGCAGTGAAGCCCACTCCTCCCTGGAATTTCCTCAGGTACCTTCTAGAAAAAAAGACGTAATAAATAAAACAGAAACAAATATTCCTCTGGGTCCTGCTGGAAAAAAGGCAGAATAGAGGACAAAAATTACTTGGGTACCTACTGGAAAAATAGGACCGAACAGAAGCAAAATAGGAACGAATTTTGCCAGGGCCCTGCTGGAAAAGAAGCGAGACTGACAAAGCTGCCAATGCACCGTTCCATTGCGTCAGCAAAAACTACATTCCACTGCATCAGCTTAGTTTAGTTTAGTTTGGTTTGGGTTACAAAGGCCTCCAGCCTGGCATGGCTGCTCAACCTATAGGTCCCAACAAATAAATCAATCAAAAAGATCGACAGCTGCACTAATAATTTGTAAAGAAAGTTATGTTGAAAAACAAAACCTTCGATATCACCTTCACAAAAATTACATTCCACTGCATCAGCTTGTTATAAAAGCTTTTGCAAATCGAAGGGCTGGCATCTCCTTAATTGAAACGAGGAGTGATTCGCTGCCGGCGTGGTTTTTTCTTGTGATGTAGCAGTGGAAGTCAGGGAGCAGGCGGGAGATCTTGTTGTAGGAATGCCGTGAGACCATGAGCAGTAAGGGGAGCCGTTAGTAGCAGATAACAAGGGGTCGTTACTTTGCAATCATCTTCATATTACAATGCAACAGCACCAGGAAAAGCAACAACAGTTCCAAGTGCATGGTCCTCATGATCTCTCTCTCTCTCTCTCTCTCTCTCTCTCTCTCTCTGTGTATATATATATAATATATATATGAGTGTGTATGTATATATATGAGTACATTTACTCCTCTCTCCAATCTTCTATATAAATTCCTCTCCCCAATCCTTTTTCTCCTATAACGATTTATTTCCTTTTCTAAACTACAATTTAATATACAGATTACAATTGCAACTACAAATTATTGTTACAAACTACCCAGACGCAATTTCTTCACACACTCTCCTCCGTCCTTACTTTCTGAGTCATCTCTAAAAATATTCATCTCTAAAAAATGGCAAAAGTTTGCTACCCTCTTTCCACTGCAGGCCCAGGGCATCAGCAAATTTCACTCTCCTCCAAACGAGTCATTTATATAATTTGCTATATACCCTGTTTCCACTGCAGGCCCAGGGCATCAGCAAATTTCACTCTCACACTCTCCTCCGTCCTTACTTTCTGAGTCATCTCTAAAATGATGTGCTATATACCCTATACCCTCTTTCCACTGCAGGCCCAGGGCATCAGCAAATTTGAACCCCCAGGCACCTTACTTGACCGCTTCCGTCTTGCGTACGAGGTATGTACAAATGATTGTCCTGATCGGACTGTACATATCAGGCCTCGCGTACGAGGTATATGCAATTGATTTGCTCCTGGTAGGATTGTACATATCAAGCCTTGCGTACAAGGTATATATGCAATTGATTTGCTCTCAATTGTACATGTCAAGCTAAAGGTAAAAGACAATTCATCAGGATTTATGAGCGTGGCCATTGATGGTTTCACTTGTTTCTGGGCGACTTGTGTGTCTTTCAGATCTCAGACAATGCGGGATGGCAATGCAGCACAGGTTTCAAGTGCGCATGCCTCGAGGCTCTCAAGGACCTAAAAACTCCCCAACACGTGGGAATTTCAGCTGATGTGCTCTTGAAGTGCGTTTTTTATTTCACGACCAACAGCACGCACTGTCAAGACATCTTAGGTTGTGTAGTACATGGCGACCCTTGATGCGCTGCAGCCACCCATACTGCATATATATCCAGCCTCAGGGTAACCTGGAGTACAACATCAACTAATTTCGGACTGCAAAGCGATGTAGTTTTCCATTCCGCTCATTGATTCAGGTAGCACAAGGGATGGAAGCCTTAGAGGCACTACAACCGCCCATACTGCATAGGGACCTCAAACCTAGCAACGTGTTTATTGATGGTGCGGGACATGCACGCGTCGCTGACCTTGGACTTGCACGGTAAGTAGAGAGGTGCTGTACACAGCAGACACCCTTCAAACGTAAAAAAATAGGACTTGCACGGTAAGTAGAGAGGTGCTGTACACAGCAGACACCTTTCAAACGTAAAAAAATAGGACTTGCACGGTGAGTAGAGAGGTGCTGTACGCAGCAGACACCCTTCAAACGTAAAAAAATAGGACTTGCACGGTGAGTAGAGAGGTGCTGTACACAGCAGACACCCTTCAAACGTAAAAAAATAGGACTTGCACGGTAAGTAGAGAGGTGCTGTACACAGCAGACACCCTTCAAACGTAAAAAAATAGGACTTGCACGGTAAGTAGAGAGGTGCTGTACACAGCAGACACCCTTCAAACGTAAAAAAATAGGACTTGCTCGGTAAGTAGAGAGGTGCTGTACACAGCAGACACCCTTCAAACGTAAAAAACATCGTCTGTATGTCTTTGGTGCTGGACATGCACGTGTGGCTTACCTTATGCTTGCGCGCGAGACAGAGTGGTACTTTACTGCAGGCATAAGTGAAAAATTAAGGCACAGTGTCTGTCTAAACGTTGCTGAACACGCGCGCTTGGCTGACTTTGTCCTTGCATAATGAATAATATGAAGTCAAGTGATCATGCTTGGGGTAGGGAGGGGGGGAAAACGGGAAGTGCAAGCAACGGCCAACATTGCTGCAAATGTGTAACATCGGGAAAAAAGTTATCGATTGGATCTCGATTCTCTGTATTACTGGAAGTGCAAGCAACGGCCAACATTGCTTCAAATGTGTAACATCGAGAAAAGAGTTATCGATTGGATCTCGATTCTCTGTATTACTGGGTACATATACCCACGTGACAAAATGGTTGCAGGCGGCGGCAGCCTATTAACACTTCACCAGATCTGACGCACGCTGCGACAACTTGCATGATTGCATCGAGTTTGAGAAAGGCGGCTGTTGTATTTGTTTTAAACTGCATCAATTAACCTGGATACCATTGCAGGTAGCTGCAGCCTGTGTTTGCTTGTAATTGTTTCAAACTGCATTAAAGAACCTGGATACCTATTGCAGGCAGCTGCTGCCTGCGATCACTTGTAATGTTTCAAACTGCATCAAAGAACCTGGATACCTATTGCAGGCAGCTCCTGCCTGTGATCACTTGTAATGTTTCAAACTGCATCAAAGAATTTGGATACCTATTGCAGGTAGCTGTTGCATGTGTTTGCTTGTAATTGTTTCAAACTGCATCAAAGAACCTGGATACCTATTGCAGGCAGCTGCTGCCTGTGATCACTTGTAATGTTTCAAACTGCATCAAAGAAACTGGACACCTCATGCAGGTAGCTGTTGCACGTGTTTGCTTGTAATTGATTCAAACTGCATCAAAGAACCTGGATACTTATTGCAGGCAGCCGCTGCCTGTGGTCACTTGCTTATTTAAGATGACATCAATGAACCTGCGTTTCTAATGCAGGCGGCTGCTGCCAGAGATCCAATCAGAGCTTACAGGGGAAACCGGGACCTATCTGTACATGAGCCCAGAGGTATTGTTCTTGAGCAGCCTAGATATAAATGGTTCGATTAATCATTCACCCCTAAACCCAAGTCCGAAAAGCTATTTGCACGTCAACACATCTACGAGCCTCCACCAGAGTTTCCTCTATCATACTTGTAAGCCATGGTGCATCTGTATCATTGATAATGCTCAAAGGCCACACTTCTAGATCATCCCACAGGCTACTGCTTGTAAGTCTCGGTGCATCTGTATCATTGATGGCTCAGAGGACATGTTGCACCTCTAGATCATCCCACAGGCTACTGCTTGTAAGCCATGGTGCATCTGTATCGTTTGTTCTTGCTCAGAAATTGAGATCAAGCCTCATATGTGTACGTACTTGCCTTCAGTAAAGGGCGTACGTACATGCCCACAGTATGGGGCGCCGTGTACGTACATGCCCACAGTAAAGGGCGTTGTGTACGGACTTGCCCATAGTAAAGGGCGCTGTAATGTACACATGCTGTTATGTACGTACATGCCCACAGTAAAGGGCCCTGTATATGTACACATGCTGTTATGTACGTACATGCCCACCGTAAAGGTTGCTGTGTACGAACACATGCTGTTATGTACGTACATGCCCACAGTAAAGGGCGCTGTATATGTACACATGCTGTTATGTACGTACATGCCCACAGTAAAGGGCGCTGTATATGTACACATGCTGTTATGTACGTACATGCTCACAGTTAAGGGCCGTCGTGCTTTTACAGGTTCTACGCAGGCTGGCCGATGCCACACAACTTAAAATTTGATATTCGTTTTGATTCTTAAATGAATGGAGGTCAGCTTTTGCCCATGGCTTCCGCACAGCTGCAAATGAGAAGGGATCTGAAGCTTAGCATCAATATTTGTTTCATATATGTTCATGTAAATTGGTTGACTGGCCGTTGATGTGCCCTTTTGTTTATATTAAAACGAACTTGGGTTTCCTGCAAAACAATCTCTCAGTAACAAGAAAAGAAGGTCACTCCTAGTAGGAAAACCACTTGCCAGTACGTAGCATTAACAGCCTGTGGCGTTGTGACTCTGGCCCTGTGCCTGTGGAATTGTTGTTACTATCTAACAATGCTGTTACTAACTAACAATGCTGGTACCAACTAACAATGCTGGTGCTAACAAACTAGGTTTGCTGTCGCTCACTTACTGCAGTTTTAAACACAACAGACCAATCTAATGGCTTATGCAAATTTGGTTTCTTGGTGATTTTGGTATTGGCAGAGTGGGGCAAAGCTCACGCAAAAGCCGATGGGAAGCACTGATGTACGGTTATGTGTCTGCATGGAGGTTAAGCTTCTGTATGTGGTGTGTGTGTTTGTGTTTGTGTTTGTGTCTGCATTGAGGTCCGAGCTTGTGTGTGTGTGTCTGCATGGAGGTCTGAGCTTGTGTGTGTGTGTTTGTGTTTGTGTGTGTGTCTGCATGGAGGTCCGAGCTTGTGTGTTTGTGCGTGTGTCTGCATGGAGGTCCGAATATCTACCCCACTCATTCAACTGTCCCATGCTCGCAAATGCAAGTGCCCAGGTTGTAAGGCACACCTAATTCACAGGCGCGCACACACACACACACATACACACACACACATACACACACAAATCATACACATGCAGACGCACACACACACACACACACACACACACACACACACACACACACACATCATACACACACACAAATCATACACACACAGACGCACACAAATTATGCACACACAGACACATACAAATCATGCACACGTACAATTTCAGGTCATGAGGCATGAAGTCTACTCCACGAAAGCAGACGTGTGGAGCTGGGGGGTGCTGCTTATAGAAGCCCTGACACTGCAGGTGTGCTGTCGGTGCAGTTGCTATTGTGCTGTTGGTGCAGGTGTGCTGTTGGTGCAGTTGCTGTTGGTGCAGTTGCTATCGTGCTGTTGGTGCAGGTGTGCTGTTGGTGCAGTTGCTATTGTGCTGTTGGTGCAGGTGCAGGTGCAGGTGCAGGTGCAGGTGCAGGTGAAGGTGTCTGTTGGTGCAGGTGCAGGTGCAGGTGTGCTGTTGGTGCAGGTGTGCTGTTGGTGCAGTTGCTATTGTGCTGTTGGTGCAGGTGTGCTGTTGGTGCAGGTGCAGGTGCAGGTGCAGGTGAAGGTGTCTGTTGGTGCAGGTGTGTTGTTGGTGCAGTTGCTATTGTGCTGTTGGTACAGGTGTGCTGTTGGTGCAGTTGCTATCGTGCTGTTGGTGCAGGTGTGATGTTGGTGCAGTTGCTATCGTGCTGTTGGTGCAGGTGTGCTGTTGGTGCAGGTGAAGGTGTCTGTTGGTGCAGGTGAAGGTGTCTGTTGGTGCAGGTGCAGGTGCAGGTGAAGGTGTCTGTTGGTGCAGGTGTGCTGTTGGTGCAGGTGCAGGTGCAGGTGCAGGTGTAATTAGGCTGTTGGTAAAGGTGCTGTAGAATAAATATTTACTATCAGAGTGTGCACATGAAATCCCTGAAATAGCAGGTATGCTATCCAAGCACCCCACACTACAATCATGCAAGACAAAGCAAATTAGTGTGCTACCACACTGCTGCTCATGCAGTTAGCAGGGTGTCTAGGGTGTTGGTTTCCCATTTTTGGACAGGAATTATGTCTGCTTCTCGTTATTTCCCTGCATTTGAGTGCGTAAGCTGGAGCTGGTCAGAGGCTAGCTCACTATTTGTGTGTCCTGTTTACTCTGCCTCCTCACCTTTGTTAAGGCATGCAAGCCTGCTCAAGGTCAAGAATAAGTTCGCCGTCCCAAGCCACTTGGAAAACATAGCTCATATCGAACGAAGTATTTCTGTCTCATATAGAACAAAGTTATTTTGTCCTCTCGTCATGTTTAGTCCAAAAACAGGAACTGAGATGCAGTGTTAAAAATCCGTTACAGAGGCGCGCAGCACAGCATTTCTGGTTGCACCCCAGCTTTTGCTGTTTGCAAAGCCTGTGAGCTGTAAGATGCTCTGGAATCAAATGAGTTGTAGAAAATTTGCTGAACTCATGTTCACAGGCGCTGAGCGCAGGGATGATGATCATATGCCAATAAAGATTGCGATGTCTGTGAGCGACGGACTCCCATTCGTCTATTTTTTCAATGGCATTAACTTACATCATGCAGGTGCCGTACGCACACATGTTTTGCACGCCAGCTCAGATTGCGATGTCTGTGAGCGAAGAAGTGCTCTCACCCAGCATACCTACAGACGTGCCTGTAGGTATTCAGGTATGCGCGGTGCACTGTATGTTGTTATTGGCGGGTGTATATGTAAGCGGTGACATGAAACAAGTGCATAGCAATGCAAACATGTTGACACACAGAAGTAAGTGGAATTCGGAATTGATAGCTGTTAAAAAGTAGGGAGCATTCCGTGCAATTAAACAAGTCTTTTTGATGCAAAAATGATGGCAGGTATGTTGCTTGGTGATAAAAAACAACAGTGCTTGATTGGCAGTGCCAACAAGTGAGTATGTTGCTTGGTGAAGAAAACAACAGTGCTTGATTGGCAGTGCCAACAAGTGAGGGTTTTTTAGACTGAGCCTCCCAGACTAGGCGTTTTTCTGGGTTATTGCCAGGCTTTATTAAATGCAATGGTGGTGAAGGCGGCTGTGAGAACAGTGATTGGTCTATCTATTTATGCGGTGAAGGAAGTGCTCGAGGAGACAGGCCTTGAGTTTGTAAGCATTCAACCATTACTAGAGTGAGCAGGTGTGTGTCAGGCTCGTGCGCTTAGGTGCAGAGTATTTATTATGACTGTGGTGTTCTGCAACTTTTATGTGTAGGGTTGGCCAGAACCATATATATACGGTGTATATACGGTATTTTTGGCAGGGAAATCATCAAATATACGGTCATATACGGTGTATATATACGGTTCTGGCCAACCCTATTTATGTGGAATCAAGGACCTTTGTAAGCATGCACGCTGTAGAAGAGCCCCGTCCCATGTTTGGCAAGGCATTAGAAATGAAACTTATGAGTTCAGTGTGAAACACCTGAACTCAGGTTCTTGAAGTGTAGCATAAAGTGAGATGATCTCACTTTCTGGTTTTCTCAAGTTTGTGCTTCCCTTCTCCATTCTTTATATTCCTTGGAGAACACAACTCTCTCTTAAGCATACTTCTATTCTAGGTCGCTTCCTGCAAGGCGCTATGCGCCCCAATTCTCGAACCACGGCCCAGTGGGCCCTTGTCTCATGGCTGCTCTCACTCCTGACGTTTGAGACCACCGGTGGGCTCGCTGCAACCCTGGTTGAGGAGGCTAAACCTGGCTTGTTCACGGCGGGGCACTCGCTATTGTTCTATTGTTCGAGCTCGCCGCTGACACCTACTTATTTCTCCTCTCCCGCACCTTTGTCCACACCACGCTGACCTTCTTATCGACCCTGTTGAGTTTCGTGAGAGCACACGTCGTATATCTGGCTTGGGGACTCGTCGTTGGGGCAGCCGTCATCGATTCTGGGCTTACGTTTGACGCGCGCCTTATTTCGCCTGACCTTTCCTTGTATTCCTTGGTAATAATGACAGAGCCCTATGCATCTCACGATGCAAGCGGAATAGAACTGATAATGTGGTTAGGTGGGCGGGTTGGGGCACGCACGAACGTGGCGCAATAAATAAATGTATAAAAACAAAACTCTTGAGGACTGGCAGGGCAATTATCAGGACACACACAAAAGAGAAAATACAGATATGCTTTCACCTATGCATTTGACACTGATGCATTCAACATTTCCAGCTTTTCTACCCATCGACACGCAGTTAACGTGGCTGAACCTTGCCACTTTTGCGGAGACTTGCCAGCATGTTGTTTAATACATTCAACCCGTGCTTTACCAGCGATCGAGCTTGCCAGCGATGTTAATAATAGATAATGTTAAAAATAGATTCAACCCGTGCTTTACCAGCGATCCAGCTTGCTAGCGATGTTAATAATAGATAATAATAGATTCAACCCGTGCTTTACCAGCAATCCAGCTTGCTAGCGATGTTAATAATAGATAATGTTAATAATAGATTCAACCCGTGCTTTACCACACTGCAGGTTCTTGCGCAGCTTGCCCTCTCCTTCGACCCTGACAGCCGGCCAACGTTCCAATTCTTGAATAGCGAGATGTCTCAAGTAATGCAGCAATTGAGTAAGCAGGTAACATGCAATATTTTGTGTAACTGATTGTGATCTGGGCGGAGATTTTTTGAATGTGCCCTTAATTTGTGGCCAAGACGCAATCCTACATGCTTTCCTCAGGTGCTTGTGACCAACAGGAGTTATTAAAGGATTAAACGAGGGAAGAGCAACTTGAATGATCTCCCCAATTCCTCTTTCTCCCTCATGTTACTCCTCGCCCATTTTTCTTTGTTTCTCTCACTACTTCCATCCAACATTTAAACCTCGTTTTCAGGAATTGGATTCCGGACCAGGAGGAGGAGTGGTTGGGGCACTGACGCAGCATCTGGCAGCATCTTGGAGTGCAATGTTGAAGACAGTCTACCCCGCTTTGCACAGTTGCAGCTAGCAAGCGCAACACAAACGCTGTCGTCTGTTCTTGATCCGATAGTGGACCACCTTGTTTTAATTTGTTCTTATCTATTTGGAAGAAATGAATGGAGACAAGGCTCTGTGTGCTTTTCCTGTACAAAGCACCAGTCACCCCACCATCCAGCGAAGCTATTGCTGTGAAATACCAGAGGGGGGTGACAGAGCATAAGTCCAAAGAAGTTCCTTAGTTCAATTAATTCGTGTTTTTGTAATGAAATAAGGTGGATTAAATAGTTATGGGGTCAATTGGATGTCTGGGTGGTCTGTTCTGGAAGCAGACTCGTTTTTTGGCAACGATTTGTCGCTGCCAACATTGAGCGTGACAGATCACCCATTTTGGGCACCACCTGGATTGAATTCTTCTGACTCCATTTCTTTTGCAATGGCATGTTCCTGTAAAAGAACACCAAAAGTGATTTGGTGGTCATATACAAGGTACAGCGTACGGCGGGTGCCTGAAAAGTTGGGTTCACGTGCAAGCACCCACAGTTCATTAGGCACGGGCCCCCACATTTGCAACACTACAACTCAGCTGTTTTGTCTGCTGCTGTAGCATGGGAAGAAAAGAAAAGAAAAATTACGTAGGCAGTGAAAGCCACTCCCCACATTAATTAAGGAAAAGGAGCCATTTTGGTATCGAGTACCGTAAAGCTCACCGCGAAAATTTTTTTTTTTTTTTGGTGGGGGTTGTTACACGGTCCTCAGCAAGGGCCTGACAGAATGAAGGAAAAACCTATAAGACTGGGAAAAGGAAAACTCCTGCCTAAACAGAAAAACCCTCCTTGAA
>Ga0307974_1002182_pt1 | contig 13849 bp, 15 predicted proteins | sample OrgLakmetagen784_FD_201812 | JGI IMG/M metagenome (GOLD analysis project Ga0307974, IMG submission 201812) | Saline water microbial communities from Organic Lake, Antarctica - #784 | ecosystem: Environmental > Aquatic > Non-marine Saline and Alkaline > Saline | place: Antarctica: Organic Lake... | reverse complement strand
TGCGTGAGCGTGTGTGTGTGTGTGTGTGTGTGTGTGTGTGTGTGTGTGTGTGTGTGTGTGTGTGTGTGTGTGTGTGTGTGTGTGTGTGTGTGTGTGTGTGTGTGTGTGTGTGCGTGCGAGTGCGTGTGTGCGCACTTAATGTGTGCAGATGCATGTTGTCGTGACCAGATCACCTGAAGTTGGGTTTTAAGGCTCTAATAAGAGCCTGAACTGATGTGGGTGAGGCCATCTGGCCAGTTTGGGATATTTGGAAACACTAAAATTTACCAGATTATTGGTCGTGGTGATCAAAACAATCCGCGACGTCATCCGCGCGGCAACCGGTAATTTGCAGTTATCATCACAATTGAAAACAGCCTTCTGTAAAGCCGTGTCGCTGCTAGGTGATGGCCTGATACCTAGGGTTTGTCAGAACCATACATATAAGGTGTATCTCGGGATGTGAAGGTAGGACATCGATCCCGATACAGCTAATAAAAAAGACGTTGCCTCGTGCTTACACTCACGCTCTGAACGGATCGATTTTATGGATCTGGCCGTTCGAATCCGGCATACAAGAACTCGCCTTGGGACGCCGTGCGTGCTGACGCGTTCGAGGGTGACGGGCGCGACATTCGAGAACTCGATGCAGACGCAGTGTGATGCGGTATTTTTTGTAGAGAAATACCAAAGATACGATGTCAATAATGCGCCATGTTAGGTAGAGAAATCACCAAAGATACGGTCGTGTATGGTGTATAAATGAATGGCTATGGCTAACCCTAGCCTACAAGCACCGCTGTATGCACTCGAGATATATACTACATGCTTGTGTTGCCTGAAAAAAAGGAAGGCAGCATGATTTACACGCTTGTGTTGCCTGGAAAAGGAAAGAAGCAGCATGCACACGTGATGTAGCGTACATCATTCCTGCTGTATGCAGAAAACATCGACATCAACATTTTGCGTCGAGCAGAAGGATTGAGGCAAGCAGGGGCAAACTAGAAACTTGGGATGTCCTTTGCACACGGATCTACAACTTGTCTGTGTAAAGGACACTTTATCAGACGAGAGGGTAGATCAGACACTGTTGAGCTAAGATATCCCTATCTATGTCATTACTCTCGCAGTTTTACAAGTTACTCTCGCAGTTATACAAGTTACTCTTGCAGCTTTACAAGTTACACAAGTGCATAGCAGCTTGTTGCCACGGAGTCCTAAGTGCTCACAAGGGCCGTGTATGAGTTCACCTGGTTATCCCGGACTGAAATCAAACATATCACATCCTTTCCAGGAAGGAGGCTTTGGAAATTTCCCTTCCTCAGTTGACGTGGAAGTATACCTCATGCTTAATCGTGACCCCTACAGTTGTGTAGGTTGTAGTTCTATTGCGCCTCGTTGTTACGATGTGCGTAGCGTACTATAGTTAATAAACGGCTAAGGCAGTAGGGTGGGTGTATATTACTACTTATATTAAGAACTGCCTTCTGGAGTCGAACCAGCTTCACCGGTCACTGTTGGACTAACCTCCAGTTAGTTATACACCTTTTCTCAAGGGACGTGTACACATGTAACACTCGTTTCCACCGAACTGCTGGAGGGAAGATTTACACTTGTGCCGACAACAAGCATAAAAAGGGGTCTGCATGCTGCAGAGTACTCAGCAGTTGGCCATTTTTACTGCCGTCCTTGCCTTGTTTTTGTCTTTCGTCTGTCGTTGTCTGTCGTCTTTGCCTTGTTTCTTATGCCTCACCTTGTTGCAGAAACCTTCTTCGCGACAACAAGTCAGTGCCCGGGTGGTTTGTGCTTTCCTCACGCAACGCAACAACAGGTCTCTTCCTTTTGTGTCTGAGCTTATGCTTCTATTACGTTTGCATCGTGAGGTGGGGGTGGATAATTTACAAGTAAATAAAAAGATGGATATATTGTTGACTGGCGAGGATCAGCCACAGGCCAATCAGCCAAACTGAAGAATCTAGAAAGAAACAGACCTGCCTCACCTTGTTGTAGCTGGCTTCCTATGCCTTGTTGCCATGTGCCTTCAGCCTCTCTGCCTCCGAGGGCTTGTAGCCATTGATCTGTGCCACAGACGGTTGTGTAAATGTAAGTGTAAGTGTATGTGCATGTGTGTGTATATGTGTGTCTGTGTGTGTGTGTGTGTGTGTTTATGTGTGCATTTGGCCTCAAAACACTGGTGTACTCTGGTTCTGTTAAGGTGACGGCAAATATTGAGGTGACGGTGTGCTCATCTTTTATTTTCTTGCGATCACGCTGTGAAAAACCAATCTTGCATCTATTCTGGGTCACCCGCAGGAGCTGGCTTTTTGCAGTAAGGGGGGGCACTGGAGGCCAGTGTCCGAGATGCAGGGTTACAAGACGTGCCCGAATTGCCGGCGATTTGCGCACAGAGTGAAGGGTTGACAGCGACAGGCCATGTGATGGGCTAGCAAACATCCGCGCAACAAAGGCGTAGTTCAGTTAGTTTAGTTTGGATTACAAAGACTGGAGGCCTCCAGCCTGGCATGGCTGCTCAACATATAGGTCCCAACAAATAAATCAATCAAAAAGAACCTTTGAGTTATGTTGAAAAACAAAACCTTTGATATCACCTTAAGAAATATAATCAAATAAATGGTTGCATTGGTGCCGTAAATGTTCGGTACCGATACATGAGAAAATAACCGTTTTTCATCTTGAATATAATCCCCGTTTTCACACAAATTGCAAACACATGCACTTCTGTCCGGACTCCTGCCGTATAAAGTATAAACCAGTTTCACACATCAACCCATGTCCTCGAATCCTGAACCGAGCTACGTTCCTCATGACACTTTTGCTCAGAGCCATCTTCAAATACTCCGGCAAGACAAATGGTGCACGTGCATTAGAAACCGGTCTCTCAGGCAAAGCAAACCAGTTGTGATAAGCCACAGACTTTTTTAAACTGGAGCAAGGATCTTGACCATGTGCCTCTCTCCAAACTGCCTGATGCCTGAATCTCAAGTCTATGCGCAAATTAAAAAAATTCAGCTTCCTGCATTGAAATAAGTCACTTCTGTATACAGTGCCATTCTGCAAATCACCAAAAGCATCCTTCTAGTCCAACAATTAGAAGCACCAGAATTCCCAAGGGAAATATCTGCTTTCATAACATCGCGTAAAGTATTGCTGTTTGAATCAACCATCCTGTTCCAAAATTTGACAGCTGACCTGAGCCAGTAAACTTATTGCAAGGGTTCCTGCGCGCATTCTCAAAGCACACACCAGTTTGCAGAAGTAGATTTATATCTCAATTTTTTTTTAAAAACACCATGTGTGTGACCTGCAAAGGGTTGCTGAAACCATTGTCATGCTTCAAAAATTGCGTAGAGCAAATCTGACTGGCATACATGCCAGCTGACAACGCATATGTTCCGCGCATCAAAAGTTTTGTATCGTGCGCTTCACTGGATGAGCATGCATGCACTTTTCTTGAATCGAACGCAATGTACATGTAAATCCCAAACTATACAAATAAATTCGCAAATGGCCAGTTTGGGATATTTTTTGGGGGGATTTTTTCCCACCCGTGTTTTCAGTTGTAAATGCCTGTAAGTGTGTACTGCTTTAAATACATAATTATATAAAATTAATTCCTAGCCTTTGCTACACCTGCCTCGGTTCAGGACCATGCATTAGTTCCACCCAAGGAGCAGAATGACCGTGAAGGTACTGCTGTGTGCGTGTACCAAGTTGTGTGTCAACGTTACATGCTAAACAATGAATTAGGCGAGAGGATGACACTGAGGCACGCTCTCTTTCCCGCAGTTCATCCTGCTAGTGAACAAGCAGGGCCAGACACGGCTGGCCAAGTATTTCACGGAGTTCCTCACCACAGATGAGCGGCGTGTGTTGGAAGGCGAGGTGGTGCGCAGATGCCTCTCCCGCACTGACAAGCAGGTGCGCCCATGCAGCACTGCTCATTGGCCAGTAGCAGCAAATTTAGCATTTCATTTCTTCAAGGCATAGGTCACCTTTAAGGTCTGGTTTGCAATGATTTGTGTCCCCGTCACCTATTCCGTCTAAACGTCTAAAATTCAATGCAGTGCTCCTTCTTTGAGCTCCGGCAGTACAAGATAGTATACCGCCGCTACGCCTCTCTGTTTTTCATGGTTGGCGTTGATCAGGAGGAGGTAAGTGGCTTATTTGCTGCATGGTTACATATGGTGCATATTCTTGCTTGAAACCGTGACACAGCCACTACCTGCAGTGGCATGTGCTGTAAGTGACGAATTAGTCGATTTTACAAACGGACGTCTTCTGGTGCACCTACTAACATGCACAGAATGAGCTTGCGATGCTGGAGTTCATCCACTGCTTTGTGGAGGTGCTGGACAAGCACTTTGGACAAGTGTGTGAACTGGACATCATGAACGAACCAGAGATGGTCAGTCCTTGCTTGGTGATTTTCGGGCAAGCCTTTCTGTCTTGCTGATGCGTTTGCTGTGTGAGAGCCAAATACTTCTTGTTGGCAATTATTGGTTCCATGTTGCTACCTGAACTTTAAAAAGCGATACCAGCAGTAAGATTTTTCCATGGCGGGGAAAGCTCCATTAGATTGGGCAGGCCTATCACTTTAGATGTGCACCTTCATGCCCACTGCCTACTTTGCTTTCTTTATCATGTGCCAACATCGCTGTTCTGTCGCTTAATCTTTCGGACGGCATCGGACTGATTCCCCACCTGTTTTACCACTTCCCCAGGTTCATTACATAGTGGATGAGATGCTGCTCAACGGGTGCATCGTGGACACCAATAAGGGAAACATCTTGGAACCTGTGGAGCTGCTAGAGCACGTGCAAGTGCAGTAGCTAACCTCAGAAAGGAGGAGCGCCTGTCTTCAACGTTGTCTTCACAATTGGAGCACAGTTGTTTTCCCTTGAGGGGGAGAGAAAGAGAAGAGGAGAGAAAAATATTCTGATTGTAGCGAAGATGCAGCCAGCATGTAGCTTCCCTGCATTCCTGCGGTTGCGTTCAAAGCACTGCTGCAGATTGTTTTTTGGCACTAGTGTCCTGCCACTGTCAGGCTCGTGTCTTGGACCTTTCCTTTTGGAGCCAGTTAGAGAAACTAGTAGGCTGAGCGTCTGTGCTCCTTGGCGCTTTGCTCCGCGTCTGCTGGTGGTTCGTGACTTCTATTGTTTGCCAGTATTATCGTATCTGTAAGTGGGATAAGAGGACCTCAGAAGTAATCAGACTCTCCTTATCTTGTAATTACACGAGTGAATGATAGGAAGAATATACGAAGGCAGTATAAATAACTCCCTACAATAGACAGAAAAAAATGTCACTGCTTACCGAAACTCCTCCGACACAAAAGAGCAAAAAGAGATCATGGGGATCAGGAGCGAGGCAATTGCAGGCTTGGCCTGAAACCAGCTTCTCCTGATGTGAGTTGGTTTTGGAAAGGTACATTTAAACACCTTTGGCAGAATGTACCATGAACTTGAAGGCAAGCTTATTTTTAATTTCTAAGGGGGTGGTATCAATGTTGGTAAAAATTACACCCTTTATTAGCTATAGTGCCCCAACACATCCCCCTAAAATGTGTTGCTAATTCCCCTCCCGCCTCCCAGCATACTACTTTTCCAAGGCATATTTACCAAAAACTTTTGAGCTTATGAATTTCGCAGTATAGCTAGCCACACCCTACATTCTTTTGAGACAGGCAGCAATATAGAATAAACCAACTTCCTACCTTTGACCTGTGAGTGCCGGTGATATTCAACACGAGCAGCATTTTCTTCCACTGCGTCAATCCGTGTGATTTCTCTCCGCAGGCAATTTGCACCTCTGTTTCCCCAAACAGGAGATCATGGTGATGTGTCTACTTTGTAAAGCCAGAACGGCAGCAAGCTAGTAGTCGCGCTTCTTGTTTGAAGGCCTTTCTTTGTAAACCTTGTAAAGCCAGAACGGCAACAAGCTTTCTCTTTTCCTCCACTCACACTCTGAAATCTTTCAAGGAGCTGGGTCTTGATTCTCAAAAAATTAAGAAGCTTGCCTCCAAGCTCCATGTGCACTCTGTGAACTTTGCTGTTAAACTTGTCCATACCACTGGTCGGAACGCCAGACGTGCCCTTTCCAGTACTATTGTCAAGTGGCTCCTTTTCCTTGATTAATGTGGGGAGTGGTTTTCTACTGCCTGCCTTTTTCTTTAAAAAAAATTCTCCATGAACTAATCGCTCTCTGTGAAAAGGCTAACAGTCACACGTCTTGACTGAAAGGCGGCCTTTTATGTAAACCTTAAATAGTTTACAATTTGTAAACCTTAAGGTTTTTTTACTCGCAGCTGGTAGAGACAGCCTCTGAGCCTTGTCAAGTGATCTGTCTTTTGCTTTTAGAGCGAAATACTTTGATAATGTCACGCATGTCGCTGGACTGTCCATACGAACATCTTGTTAGCCTTTGCACAGGCGAGCAGTCATACTTCTTGACTGAAGGCCTTTTCCTTGTAAACCTTGTTAGCCTTCGCACACAGCGCCTCCAGCTGGTCTTCCCACCTCAGTAAGAAGATGGCCAAACTGGTTTGAGAAACTTTTTGAACCAGCCAGATATGTATGGTGTGGCCTTTTTTGTCTGCCAGTAAAGGAGTTTTATGGTACTCGGTACCAAAGTAGCTTACTTTTCCTTAATCAATGTGGGAGTGGTTTTCACTGCCTGCGTAGTTATTCTTTTCTTTTCTTTATGGTGTGGCCTCTTTTGTGGCTGAGTGCCTAGCCCTTTTCCCTTGATTATTATAGAGCCTTTTTGGTTTGGTTACAGACCTTTTCCAAAGTTCTGCTCAGATGCCCCCAAAGGCATATATAGCGGTGTACCTTACCTTCTTGTGTCACACAACCCTTTATGGAACACTTCAACCTGCTAAACTCGGCCACCATCAGACGTGCCCTTTCCAACACCATTACCAATTCTCATCAGGAGCCGGTTTCAGGCCAAGCCTGCAATCCTCCTGATCCTTATTAATGTTCCTTCTCTTTCCTTTGGTGAGGAAGTCTTACGGTACTCACTACCAAAGTGGCTCCTTTTCCATATTGATATGGGGAGTAGTTTTCACTGCCTGCACATTTTCTAGATTGGATATTTCAGGGAATATACTTCTTATTCGTCAGGCATCCCTCCCACGATCAATTTAGCGGGCAGCTTTACCAATCAGCATTCCCTGCAAAGGCGAGGAAGGATTACATGACGTAACTGGCTAGGATGCTCCAGAGGGTGTCACGACTATTTTGTCATACAAATGCCAAACATAGTAATGATGCTCATGCAAGCACTAAAGGAATCGGGCAAATGGTACACAATTACCACTCATATCTCATATCTTACACGCAAAGCAGGAGTTCAATTGCTCTATCCCTGGAAAAGTTTGACGTTAAGATGAGGTACTCACATGACTCTTTGCCCTCAGCCTCCATCTTACGGATGCAGCGGGCAAGGAGCCGTCTGCCATGTGAACATGTGTGTGTGTGTGTGTGTGTTGTGTGTGTTTGTGTATTCGTGTATGTTTGTGTGTGTATGTGTGTGTGCGTATTTGTGTATGTGTGTATGTATGTATGTGTGTGTATGTGTGTGTGTGTGTGTGTGTGTGTGTAAAGAAAAGAAAGAAGTTACAGACAAAGTAAAATCCACTCCCCACAAAATTGAAGGATAGGAGGTACTGTGGTACCAAGTACCATAATTTCCTCCACCAATAAAGAAAAAAATGGGAATTGGGAGGGTTGCACGCTTGGCTTGAAACCGGCTCCTAGCAAGAGTTAGTAACAGTTATAGAGTGGGCACGTCTGGTATGGACGAGTTTAGCAGCGTTGACATAATGCACATGGAGCTTGGAGGCAAGCATCTTAACTCTCTGTCAATCAAGATCCAGTTCCTGAAAAGGCTCCAAAGTGTGAATGCTGTGCCACCCACACCCAAGAGGATGTGGAGAGCGACGGAAGCTTTTTAAAGAATGGTGCAGAGGTCTTTGAGCTCCTAATTCCTTTGTGGCGTTCAGCTGGTTCTGAGTTCAGGGACTAGCGCCATCACAGTGTGTATGAGATCGTGTCTCAGAAAGCTTGCATAACTGCGTGATAGGATATGCGCGTTCCTACACGTAACATCGCAAATTACGTGTGGTGTACAGACCGGTCTTCCTACAGCATAAGCGTGTGTATGTCTATGCATCTTGACAACATCGCCCAGAGCTATTGCGCTTCAGCAAGAGCGCTCAAGTTATAAACCTTGGTCTCTTAAGGGTACGTGGTCTAGGTTTAAAGTGAACTGTGGCCAGGTTGTTGTCTGATTGGCTGCTGGCAAGCCACTGCCTAGTCAGAGATGGATCCATAAGAAAGTAAGGAAAAGAGACACCGTCTTTATCCGTCTAAAAAAACACACCTGATGCCTGCCTCGTCAGCCTCATGATCGACCCCGACGCTGCTGATTACAAAGCCCTTTGAGTAGGACTTGACAGCGTTGCGCCAGCGATCTTTGATAGCCTCCTTTTGAGATTGCAGCAAAACGAAAGTGAAATGCGTTTAAAGTCTTCAGCGGCACAAGGTCCGTAGCTGCTGGACGGCATCACTGTTGAACAGTCTCACAAGTGTTTTCAGATTGAGCAATTAGGTGTTTTAAGTACATGGCAGGCATCTCAGGTGCTCAACTGAAAAGGTAATATATAACAGGTAGGCGCCCACCGTATCACGCCGTTGCAAGGAGTAAGCGCATTTCTCCTTAACAGCAGCCCATTTCCCACCAGCAGTCAAAGAGTGCTCCTCCCTGCATGGAAAGGTCCCAATCATATCTATAAATTTGATGAGATCCCACAAGCTCCTTGCATTCTCTTTCCTATCTTAGATATACCGTTTTGTTATTTATAAGTGCCACATCTGTCCGCCATGTGACTTGAAGCCCTTCTGCTATCAACAATCGGATCTACAAGGTCTAGTATGCTGAAATTCTGTAGCTAGCTGTGCCAAGACTGTGAGACTGAGTTTTTTCATTCAATTTCATTTCAGCACAAGGTCACGTACTTGAGATCCAATATGGCCTCCAACATGCCCACAAACTGCAAACACGAAGCAAAGTGGTGTGCACATAGGAATTCGGATATGAGTGTACAGTTTGAAGGTTCCAAATAAAAAAAAGTCGTGTGTACAGTTTCAAAGTTTCAAATCTCAAAAGCTGTCGAGTGTACAGTTTGCAGTGCGCTGTCGGTTCTTTCCATGATACAGTGAGCCCACAGTACAAAGCATTCATTCACGTGGCCGACGCACAGTGAGGAGTCCGGTTGTCAGACAGCTTACTCAATCACTGCATAAAAGGAAATTATTTTGCTCTTACCTCCACCTTGTGCCATTTCCGTCGTACTGAAATCTCAGAACGTAAGTGGGCCTGTAGGCCCAGGTATGTCTCTTCCTCCCCCATCGACATAACCACACCCCCACCCTGCTGCCCACTCTCTCCTCTGACCCTTTCCTCTTCCTCTCCCGGCTCCTCGTCTTTCTCCACTCCCTCCTCCTCACTGCTCTGCTGCTGCCCTCGTGATATCCTCTGAGCTCTCGGGGTCCTCTCAGGAGGGGGGCTACTCTGCTTCAGTGGCCTTCCCCTCCCTCTCTCTTTCTCCCCCTTTCCCCCAGCGCGGGTGCTTGCTGGTGTAAGGGCCACCAGTTTCCGTGGCCGCCCTGGCCCTCTTTTGACCCCAGTGTTTACTGTAACTTTTGTCGGTGCTTCCTCAAGCTCTGACTCTTCGCTCTGCATCTCCCAGAACACCAGTATGTGGCATGTTTAATCACCAGGGTGCAATGTACGATGCCAAAAATGTACTGTTGCTTTACTTAATACATAACATTCAACCTATAATAGCCCTTACACTGAATAACAATACTTTGGTAGAAAAGAGGCAAGGTTGTGCAACCCCTGAAATCTTGATGATTCAAACCCCCAAAAATCCACTAATGCACTTGGTTTACCACAAGCTGAAAGCGTAGCAGACCTGAGCGCTTAAAGGATCCTAATTCACTAGAAATTATTCCTAGATCTATTCCCTTGATGTTTTTAAGAAAAAGGCCAGGGCAGGAACTTTGACGTGATAGCTTCAAAATTTAGACTTGCCGTACATTTTTGTGAATGCATACAACAATGCACGCACCTCTTCTAGCCCATCACTCTCCTCCTCACTGCTTGACAGTTTCTTCCTCTTTCCAGGTCCTGTGTGTGTATACAAATTAACAAACAATGCACATATTGTCATGTGCATAATGGCTTGCTAAGCGTGGTACACAAGACTTTTAATCAATAATTAATGCTAGAGGCAAAACGAACTATGCAGTTGGTCAACAATTGAGAGAAAACAGGTCCTTTCAGTAACTCTAAATTATAAATACTTGCAGGCGCGCACACGCACGTACATATGCACACACACAAACACGCACACACAAGCGCACACATTCAAACGCCCAAACACATAGGAACACACACACGCGCACACACTTACGCACACATGCATATGCATGCACACGTTGCGCACGTGATGGGCTTTGCCAATTTTTTAGCATCGCTAGCGACGCCCCCTCACTTGTCTATAATCACAATGTGTGAATCTCGAAAGCTGTGTTTCATGCTCTCAAGCAGCACAATTCATGGACCAATCATCAGAGCAATGGACCAACAAAAGCTGGGCTCCATGCATCAAAACTCTGGTACTAATCCTACTCAGGTCCACCACCTTAATAGTGTTATCGCAAAAAAACAAGAAATGCCACCTCAATGGATGGCTACACCTATATGCCCCAATAAAATTGAGGGAACCGCTTGCCTTATGTGTTTCCTAGCCATCTTGCTTATCGCTGCTGCCTATTTATCCCCTTTCTGTGTCTCCCACTACCAAATATGGAATGACAGCCTCGCACCTACTGAGCCCGCAGTCTTTCTCCCTTTGGAGGGGTTGGCCTTCAGCTCCTTCGGGATAATCCCTCGTCGCTTCCTCCTTTTGGCAGGGCCCCTATTCATAGAGGCAGGCCGATTTCCCCCTCCTGCTGCTGCTGGCTGCTCTTCTTCCTTCAAAGCAGATTGCTCGTCCCCTGACGCTGATGCCTCGACTCCTAGTGCGTCATCACCCGCTGACAACGATTCCTCTGCTAATGCTGGTGCTGGTGCTGCTGTCTCTGTTTTTTTTGGCCTGCCCGGTCGCCTGCGAGCTGGCTGCTCATCCTCTTCCCCTCTCTCCGAGGTCTCTGCATGCACATGTGGTGAGCAATGGAGCAAGCAGGACAGGCAATGAATAAAGACAGCAGTATAGTACATATTGCAGTGGAGTGGAAAAGCAGTAGACGTTAGAATCTCCATGTCTGCATTGATGCTAACAGGGAGGAGCGGTGACGGAGCAGCAGTTTCCCTTGCGGCCACAACAGGTAATACAATAATTAAGGGGTGAAACAGGAGGGAGAAGGGGTCAAAGAAGCACAGTACTCTTCTTTTTAAACACAAGAAGAAACACCTCCCTGAGGACACTTGTACACGAATTCAATACCAAGACCGCTAAAAAGGCCGTATGTACACTGTATATAAGTATGCATATATACATATATATAGTCAACTCTGTTCATGAGGTCTAGAGCAAAAGATCCCTTGATCTTTTTGTGCGCATCAGAAATCATGAAAGGCTACAACAATTTGATCAAGAGCACAATTGTCAAACAGCTTATTGGTCGCTATTTCAAAGCGTACAAAACCACGCACCTCCTGCTCCGACATTGTGCAGGCATTGCGCTGGCATCCTCTCTTCTGGCCTCATTCCCTTTCCGTGAGATGTAAGATTTTCCCAGATCCGGCTGCCGGGGTACCCCTATGGATGTAAGAAGCAACTGTTCAAGGTTCTGTCCCTTATGACAACATCAACTTCACTTGCAATCCATTCTTAGATAGGTAAAGAATTTCTGCGAGAGAAAATTGCATTCCATGAATAAGCTCCAGCATCATATTATTCCATGTACATTACGCAGGAGCAAAACATGTCATAATCACTCGCAGTGCTGCATTTCTGCTAACCATTGTATTTTAATCGTAGTAAAACAAAGTCACGTTGCTGTCTTACGCGTTGCTTTTACGTTTTGATAACTCACATTGATTTGAGCAAAGACGGTCGGACTTCGCCCTGGCAGCGAATCAAGCCTAGTGGTTTTACTTAGACAGAGGGGCGGTTTTGCCTGAGGTTGAGGCCTGTGCAATGAATGAACACAAGGACGGCACCTCACGGACATTACCCTCCAAACCTTTAAAACGTTGGGTGCAAGCACATGAGTGTTGCAGTAGAGGCCCAATGAGCAGCAGTTCGCGGGGCCTTTTCTGAGCATCAACAGGTTATAAGAGCACAAGGCGTTGCCCCAAGTTGCCGCAAATGCCAGTAGGTGAGATTTGCAGAGCAGAGCAACACTGTGCTGGTCCTGGAATTATGCTGAAGCACAAATAATTGTGCCGGAGTTTGCTCTTCCACCTTGACATCCAGCAAATTCCAAGGGGTGTTGAGTATTGAGTATGCCTTCAAAGAAGTCTTAGAAGTGCAAGAAAGCCGTGTTTAGGACGAGAGTTGTCTCTTCAGCTGCACCATCATCACTGCACTTGTGGAGCAAAGCTTGCAAGCCTGCTTAGTAGACCTTAGTAGACCAGCTAGTAGAATTAAATAGAGCTTAGTTTTATAGACCTTAGCATACTATCTTAGTAAACCCTTTGCTTGGACGATTTAACGTGCCCTCTTTTTTGCTCTCGATCAACCCCTGGCCTTTACAATATTTCAAATAGCACAAAGTGAAGTTGGCCTACCAGCCCCGTACTACAAGTGACTTAGGCAGCGTCTCTTGTCAACATTTCCTTGCGCCGAGCTTGCACAAGAGGCAGAAAAGGTGTGCTGCCTAGGCAAGCGGTGAAACCACTCCCCACACCGGTTTCAATGGGAAACGGGGAAGGGGGGGGGGCGAACCCTGATGGGGCTAGTAGCTGTAGAACTTCCCGACACTGATAGAGTGGAGATAAACAGAGGAGGACAACAAGCTGTCCTTTTACCTTCTCTTGGTACAATTGTACACTCGTTTCATCGTCCATACATGCTGGCAAACAGGCACAATTTGTTATGCATGCTAGCAAGTACACTGGCCACTGATAGATCTCCTTTCTTTTCTGTTTCCTTACCTCTCTGTGTAGATCGCTCCCACTGAGAATGTGCCTTTTGAGCGCATGCCAACCTCCAACCTGAGGTCCTGGATCTGAGCCAGACAAATGGAACAGGGATTGCCATTGTCAGTCTGTGTGTGAATCCCATGTTCCAAGCAGCACTATGAAAAGGTTACAATTTGTGCTTGCTACAGGCGCTGGCCTCTCATCAATAGCAATGCACACCTGAGCATCTCGCTGCAGGAAGACCACAGTAAATGGGGCTTCTTGCAAATCAAGTTCCAAAGCTGGAAAAGTGAAGTAACTCGTCAGCCCCACCCGGACATGGATGGCGTCCCCAGCAAATGACTTGACTTTTTGGTGTGCCTCTTGGATCGACTTGGTCAAAACACTCACTACATCTGAGAAAGAAGTGTAAGGGCCGAGTGGAGCACGAGCAGTCAGCATATATGTGTGTTTTTGTTTACGTGTATTTGTGTTTGTGTGTATATGTGATAGGTGTGTGCATGTGTGCATGTGTGCATGTGTGCGTGCGCGCGTGCGTGCGTGCGTGCATGCGTGTGTGTATGTGTGTGTGTATGTATGTATGTATGTATGTATGTATGTATGTATGTATGTATGTATGTATGTATGTATGTATGTATGTATGTATGTATGTATGTATGTATGTATGTATGTATGTATGTATGTATGT
>Ga0307974_1002179_pt1 | contig 13856 bp, 8 predicted proteins | sample OrgLakmetagen784_FD_201812 | JGI IMG/M metagenome (GOLD analysis project Ga0307974, IMG submission 201812) | Saline water microbial communities from Organic Lake, Antarctica - #784 | ecosystem: Environmental > Aquatic > Non-marine Saline and Alkaline > Saline | place: Antarctica: Organic Lake... | reverse complement strand
CCCCCCAAAATTGATCCCCCTCATTGACTGCATTACCAAACCGCTTGCGAGCCTAGGCATGAATGGTTTTCATGATCTCACGTCAGCAAAGGGCCACATCAACACTGGGGAACAAAGAAATGAGTTTCTGTGATCAACTATTCTTAATAGTTTATATTAATCAACTTTATGTGATCAAACAGTTTGTTCTGGCATTGCACAAGGCAGGTGCTCTGGAAAGTTCATCACGAGAGCCTAGGCTGTAGCAGTTGCCAAATCATTCAAACCAGATATTTTAATTAATTTTGAATTGCTTCTGAATTTTATCAAAAGCTCACAAAGAAATCATTTGCTGGGTTGAGCCAGGCCGTGGCAGGAGCAGTAGGCAGTCCCTGTTGGCCCTCAGGAGTGCAGCTGGGTATATCAGACCTCTCTACGTAGACAGGGGTGTGCAGGGAGACCACCTGAATTTTTCCAGCACTGTGTGCTGGATTCACTTCTCCCCAGCCCAAAAGGCACCTCCTCACACACTGAGACAGTGAACCAGTTCACCGGGAGGTGTAACTGATCCATCCGATCCGATCCGATTCCGACATCCGTTTTTCCGAAGCTCAGTCCTTTCCGCTACAACCCCCCCCCCCCGTGATTTAAAACATTAATAACATTTTACTAATTAATCACGGCATTTCCCGGTTACCTAATCACCCTTGTGAAACGCAAAACATGATTAGTTAAATTTAATTATTAATACTAATCACTTATCTAGACGCACCAAATTGCGAAGGATGTGACACTCTGAATGGAGCGTATTTTTGTCTTTTTTATACAACAAGGTACTGAGGGATTTACCATGGAACGATTTGCAAAAAATGGAAATTGGAAATTGCTGATGAATTTGATCGTCTTTAGAAAGCAATTGCCTTCTACCATGATTTTCTAAAGACCAATCTTCTCACAAGAATGGCTAGCCAGCCGATGCCTAGCAAGATGGCAGCCCTCACCTTTGGAGGACAAGGAAATATACAGTTTTCTACCACAGTTCCCAGCCCAAAGGTGCTTTTACGTTTGCATGCGCTTGCATGAATGGCACGGCTCATGTACATGCGCGCTATATCCGTGCACACAATAACGAACATGCAAATGCAAGCGTGCTTACTTTATCAAACGCCACACAAACGCACGTAACAATTACGTGCACTATACGCAGATTATTCACCCCGACGATGCCGTGGTTTGTGTTGAAATCGCAGCCATCTGCGGGAGGTAACGATATGTAGAGGGAATGCCTTGTAAATGGGCTAGGAAGCACCTAACATTTACAGTTCTTCTTCTACCTGCAGTGACTTGCATCCGTTGCACGGACGAGAGGGCGGCATCGGGCACGGATGCACGACAGGCCACGAGTTTGTGGGAGTGGTGTGCGCTGTTGGAAGCAATGTGCGTGAGGCCTCGTCGGTTTAGTACGCTACGCCTGCAGCGCAAATGTAATGACCCTCGCACACCACTCTGCATTCGCCATTTCACTGCAAGCCTTCTCCACCCTGAATTGTACACAGTACTTCTGTCATACTCAAGAACATGGCCATGGGCACTTACCGCTTAAGGTACATGCTGTGACATTCACTCCGTTCCCATCCGGTCCCTCCCTATCTCCCACTACCGTACAGGCCGTATATCACCGCATATCGCAAACGTTTCTGACCCCCTCGCGGTGTTTTGGGAGCATTTAAATAACTAAGTGGCAAGGGCCTCGCGGTTTTATATTCTGCACAGGTGCAGCGCCTGAAAATTGGACACAAGGTCGCGAGCCCCTTCACCACCTCGTGTGGGCAGTGCTTTTTTTGCCAATGTGAGACCACGTGCAGGTGCCTCCACGCACAGGTAAATTGTGGATGTGCCACAGCTGTGACCATCACTGTGACCATTGGCTCCCGTAGTTGTGTTTGTCGGGATAGTGAATTAAGACATGTGTATCAAAGTACGTGCGGCACTTTACGCAGGTGCCTCGACGCAACTCTTTGTCTGGCTGCAGCTGTGAAGTTCACAATGGTGGAATGCCACAACGCAAAACTGTGTTTGGCCACAGCAGTGAAATTTATAGTGATGGAATCACGCAAATGTGCAAATGCTTCCATGCACGTACTGCAATCATCGCAGGGGTAGGCAGCAGAGCAGGTTCAGGCTAGTCAGCAGTAAAAAGATGTCCTCTTTACTAAGATGCAAGCTGCTCTCGTGTTCATCAACTCGTGCTCTCACTCACACAAGCACTCCACAGTTCATCAATTCCTGCTCTCACTCACACAAGCACTCCACAGTGTTCATCAATCCGTGCTCACACCAGCACTACTACATCAAAATAAGGAAACAACAGATGCTGATGGCAGCCCTTATTCTGGTTGTTTTTCCTGCTACCTTTAAGTGGCAAGCAGCAGTACAGATGTTTCTATCGGGTTTAGCCTGGCACACAGGGCTAAGACTAGAGCAGAGGCGCCTTGTGCTCACAAGTGTACCCACATTATACACACACACACACACACACACACACACAACACGCGCACGCAAAAACACTTACTTACACAAGCACACAAATCACGCATGCGCAGGCTGGTGGCTTTGGATGGGTGGACGATGAGCAGATGCTTCTTCCAGAACACGAGCGTGCTGCCAACGCACTGCAAGGCGCCCATGCACAGTACGTGCGGGTGCCCCTTGCAGACTCCACTTGTGTGGAGGTAGGGGCAGTTACATTTTCCGCAGTTACAGAAGGTGTTGTTTCTATCATGAAGCTTTCAAGCCACACTAGGCAGGACATGAAATACTAGACCAGATACAGTAAGCCACTGGACCAGACACAGCAAGTCACAAGACCAGACACAGTAAGCCACTAGATCAAATACAGTAAGCCACTAGACCAAAAATAGTATGCCACTAGTTCAGATACAGTAAGCCGCTTGACCAAACACACTAGGCCAGTTACACTAGGCAAGACACACTGAGCAAACAATAATGGGGTAGAAATGCAGCGCAGGTCAAGCTGAGTCGTCACTTAACTGTCTGAGTGGGTTGTCTTGCATATTCATTTGTTGTGTCTAATAAAAAAAAGGGGCAGAGAACTGCATTTTCAGGTATTGGTGGTGGTGGTCATGTGTGCAAAAACAAATTCACCTGTATACCTTGGCAGCAAAAAACATTTCTTCACACTAATCAAGGATGAGGATATATAAGGGCCGGTAATCCTTACAGATTTGTCTTTTAACAAGGACTCAGTAGGTATGTATGAAACATCCTTCTCTAGGATCATTATGACTTCTCCAAGCTGATAGTCAGGCTGCCATCTTGGTATTTGCATGCACGGACCCAAGGCCCTGTTTCCTTGATAACAACCTGCCTTGCTTTGAAACATAAAAATAAGGTGTGCACTTCCTGTGGCAGCACCCTCTCTGTGTAACATGGATATATATATATCGCACGAAGCACAGAAATGGCGTCTGTCGGATTACCCTTTTTAGCAACGTTTCATTGGTATCGAAGCCTTAAAGTACCCCACCGCGGAAAATTGCGGATGACCTTAGGTCTTGGGTTCAGACCTTGGTAGTTGCAAAAAGGCAATTTTCCGACCCGGTAATTTTCGACAAGTTGGGATGCTAAGTGTTAAGTCATTTGCTATGGCACCTCTGGCGAGTTGACCCTCCACCTGGAACTCTAGCAGGGAGCCTAGTCCCACTCCAAGGACGGAGTTGCCAAGGGTGGAGAAATTTTACGTGGATATATGTATCGCACGAAGCATAGAAATGGTATCTGTCGAATTACCTTTTTCAACGTTTCACTCGGACAACATGCATACGCTACGTGGCACAGTCAATTTGTTTGTGAATCAGATTTGTGTCCATCCTCTAGCGTGTTTACTTGTTTTCATCGTGGCAAGGGTGACCAGAACCATACATACATATATCATGAATATATCACACCTGTACATATGTGGAGATGAATTTATGATAAATATAAAACACACGCTAGTAGCGGGGAGATTCTTTTTTGTAAGTGGTCAGATTACAATGTGTGTTACATTTTCAGCCAGCTGCCACTCTGACCATTGTAACTTCAGGTCCCGGACTCCATCAGCTCTGAAGAGGCAATCCTTCTGGGGGATATTCTGAGGTTTGTTTACACACACACACACACACACACACACACACACACATACACACACACACACAAACACACGCTTTGCTGTGTTGGTGATGGACTCATCCTTCTGGAGGTTATCAAGGTGCCTGCCGCTCTGGTTGGATAAGAGTACAAAGCAAAAGGCTATCGTTGGTGCCGTATTGCTGTAGCTGTTGCAAGGAAGGCTCCGGCTGGTACAGGCCTATGCAAAAATGCTGTAGCTGGTAGCTGTTGCATCAAATGCTTCAGCTTGTGCATTGAATGTTGTGACTGGTGCGGGAAGGCTCTGGCATGTGCAGGAATGCTCTGGATGGTGTAGAGAAAGCTCTGACATGTACAGGAATGCTGTAGCTGGTGCATTGAATGTTGCAGCTGGTGCAGGGAAGGGTCTGGCCTGTGCAGGAATGCTGTAGCTGGTGCATTGGATGTTGTAGCTGTGCAAGGAAGGCTCTGGCTGGTGTAAGGCATGCTCTGACTGGTGCTGTAGCTAGCGTGAGGAAGGCTCACTGGGATTTGTGACCTTCTGTTCTTGTCACAGCTGAAGAGGTGCGATGAGTGTCACATTATCCAGCACTTGCGCAGATACCAACCAATAGCTCTCTTTTATCCCTCTCCCATTTTCGACTCCTTGTCTGTAACAAGTACCTTCTAAGGGTCGGCGGCCTGAACCGTATATATGCACCGTATATGACCTTAGGCGATTTCCCTGCCAAAAATACTTTATATATACACCGCATATATATAATTCTGGCCAACCCTAGTTCCACGCCACCTGCTTTGCTTCGCTACTTCTCCGTTTTGCTGCTGCAGGTTGGTAACTTTGGTAGCCCGCTGCTGCTATCCGGCACTGTTATAAACAACACTCAATCAACACGTCATGCTGCAAACCATGTTCCGCACAGCACTGCCAACTTTGCTGCTGGAATGCAGAGTTGATCACAGCTGGTACCCTGCAGTTTCACAGGCACTGACCATCTCTCTCCCTCCCTTCAATTGCCTCCTGTGCATCACTGCCGACTTTGCTGCTGAAATGCTGAATACATCTCACCTGTGTTCCGTACTTTCACTGACACTGACCAAGCATCTCGCTTTGCCTCCTGTGCATCACTGCCGACTTTGCTGCTGAAATGCTGAAAACATCTCAGCTGTGTGCAGTACTGTCACTGGCACTGACCAAGCATCTCGCTTTGCCTCCTGTGCATCACTGCCGACTTTGCTGCTGAAATGCTGAATACATCTCAGCTGTGTGCAGTACTTTCACTGGCACTGACCAAGCATCTCGCTTTGTCTCCTGTGCAGCACTGCCTACTTTGCTGCTGATAATGGTGACGTAGGCCCTGGAAAAACTGTAGCTGTAATAGGCTGTGGACCTGTTGGTCTTCTGGCAATCTTGGCATGCCAACAATTAGGAGCATCCCAGGTGTGTGTGTGTGCGTGTGTGTGCGTTTTGTGTGTGTGTGCGTGTTTGTATGTGTGTGTGTGTGTGTGTTTGTGTGTGTGTGTTTGTATGTGTGCACACGTCTTCGTGTGCTTGTTTGAACGTTATTACTTAACTGTGAGTTGCACTTGACATTTTTGTGTTTGCAAACGAGAATGACCCCTTGAAGCCTACAGTCTGACGCGAATACCAGAGGGAATGGAAAGGGGGATGTGAACATGCCTTTGTAAGAGAACAAGGCAGGCAGCTAGGCTGGCGTATATTTGACTGGCTGTTGAAGAAGGCTGTGGTTGGTGTGCGAAGCAGTTTCTTTGCGACAGCTGGCAGTTTCTTGCGCATCCAGAGAGTAAGTGTGAGCATGAACATGCACGTTCAGGAATTAGGATGGATGTGAGCATGCTTGATGCACAAGTGGACGTCTCCCTTTTTTAGCTAGGTGCGGTTTCAGGCTTTTTCCAAGCTTCCGCTCAGATGCCCCCTGAAGCATTTATGTAGCGACGTAACCTTACCCTACCTTGCCTTGATGCACGAAGCACTTTGTTCATAACAGCAGCTTTGTCCAGAAAAAGGGTCCCTGTGCCACATGCGAATCCTACATGCTCCCAAACTTGCGTGCCCAAATCTTACCACCTCTAGTTGTGCATTTACATACATTTGACCAAATGTTTCACATAATGTGCTCCATGAATGCACATATGCGTTGTACAAATGCAATTATACATTGTACAAATGCCGCAGTTGTTGTACAAATGCACTTGCACATTGTACAAATGCACGTTTCCGTTGTACGAATGCACTTAAGCATTGTACAAATGCACGTAGTTGTTGTACAAATGCACTCATGGCCACAATCGCGGACATGCATGGGGTTGCCCGCCGACTTCCTCTTTCACGCGCGTTTGACATTCCTATCCTCAGACAACTAAACCTAAACACTGACTAAAGACCAGGTGTAAAAAGGATGGTTCCTACAGCGCAAGCTGTGGCCAGACAGTTCCAACTGACATTTTGTTGCACTCGCTTTCAAGAACATGAGTACTTCTGCAGCAGGCTGCAGAGTGCTCTGTAGTTGTACGAATGCACCCAAAGCCAACCCTGGGCTGTCATGGTGTGAGTGGTCCGCCCTGCAGAGTGCATTTGTATTTCAGTACGTGAGATTGCTCACGTGCACGTGCTAGTGCATTAGCACTTGAGCACGTAAGATCGCTCTTGTGCACGCGCATTTGCGTTTCAGCACAGCAAAGTGTTCAAAATCATCAAACGACTGATAGTTAAGCATCAGCATTCATGTATCCACGCAAAACCAATTGTGCATCGATGCGCGAACAAGATTACGTGCGCCTGGCTTGCTTGGTTTGACTAAAACATTACAACACCTCACAGGTTTGGGCGATAGACTCTATACCTAATCGCATGGAAATGGCTGCGTCGTTTGGTGCCATGACACTGAATCATACTAGCTGCGATGTTCAGAGTGCTCTGAAACAAGGCACTGAAGGACGGGGAGTTGATGTGGCTCTTGAGGTGGGTTGTTTATGAAAAAGGTTTATGTTCCGCATGGTCAGCGTGGCAAGAAGAATGTTGTTTGTGTGTGGGAGGTGTATTTTCAGCTTAGCAAGGAGGATGTTGTTTGTGTGGGAGGTGTATTTTCAGCTCAGCAAGGAGGATGTTGTTTGTGTGTGGGAGGTGTATTTTCGGCTTAGCAAGGAGGATGTTGTTTGTGTGTGGGAGGTGTATTTTCAGCTTAGCAAAGAGGATGCTATTTGTGTGTGGGAGGTGTATTTTCAGCTTAGCAAAGAGGATGGCTGCAACAATTAAGCTGTGATGAGCAGGCGCTGTATAACTGAGCACTGAAGGAAGACATGACTCTGTTCATTCGATTGGTTGGTTGGCAAGTTATTGGGAATATAAGGCTGGGAGGCTGTTGATCTGTGTGTGGTGCAACAAGGTCTGTTCTTACTCAAAATCAATTTGACAGCTATCGCAAGGCTATCACCAGTATGAAGGCATGAGTGGGGCCCTTGATCTCTACAAATGTGGCATGAGTATTGCTCTTGATATCTACAAGCAAGGAACAAGTAAGGCTCTCTTGATCTGTGTGTGGTGCAACGTGCTCGTTCTCACTCAAGCAGTCTGAACAGCTATCCCAACGCTACCACCAGAATGACGGCACAAATAAGGCGCTCTTTATCTTCTGTGGTGCAACGATGTTTGTTCCTACTTAAACAGTTTGAACAGCTATTGCAAGGCTGTCACCTTTATCACGGCACTGACAGATTTTTGAAGCCCTTAAACCCGGTACTTGGTTTGATGGCCAGCTGGTATTAAGCGAGCGCCATTTTGAAATGAAACTATAAACATGCTTGCGATTGTACCCATTAAGTAGTCCTTCACTCAAACATATAGATATACGCACACAGGCACACATACAGAAACACACACACATACCCATATACACATGCACACATCCACGCAAGCATATTTACGCACGCACGCACATGCACAACACACACACGCACACACACACGCACACGCACACGCACACACGCACACACACACACGCACAAAACACATGCACACAGTTGGTGGGAGCCTCGCCTGCTCTGAGGCTTGCTTTTGATGTGCTTCGACCAGGGGGCACTCTTTCAAGCATAGGTGCGATACTGACAAGCACGAGATATCCTAGAAGCCTAAAAGCAATGCAAATATGTCTGCTTACAGCTCTAAGTAGTCAATTGTATCGAAGTTTAAGCTAACAGTTAAGATGTGTATGGATTGATATAGGCTAGGACTTGTATGGATTATGGATTGATATAGGCTATAACTCGTATGGATTATGGATTGATATTGGCTAGGACTTGTATATATTATGGATTGGTCCAGGCTAGGACTCGAGGGGTAACAGTAAAAGTACTTGAAAATACAGTCTCCAAGGCAATGCTGGTAACTTTATTACACTAAGTATGACTAAAGACAGGAGTAGTTAGGTGCCAGCATTTCAAACCCCTCACTTCCACTTCCACCATAAATTCTTGTGAAATTTTGCAGAGGCAGTGCGAGCAGGTTCCACCTCAAGTTTGAAATAAGCCACACATAAACAGAGTGTTTGAACAAGCAATTCTATTCCGGCTCGGCTCCACCAATCGTAGGAGGGGGATTTACACTAGGCCAACCATCCAAGAGAGATACTGAACTGGCTAAAAGAGCCATCCTAGAAGAGAAACAAGAAAGTCAGCATCTGGGCCGTTGACACCCATACCTGCCAACAAAAACAGCAAGAGCATTGGCAGCGAGCCAAAAAGAGGAGAAAACTAATCTAAGCACTGACTAAAGATCAGGTGTAAAAAGATGGTTCCTACAGCGCAAGCTGTGGCAAGACAGTTCCCACTGACATTCCGTTGCACTCGCTTCCAAGAACGTGAGTACTTCTGCAGCAGGCTGCAGAGTACTCTGCAGGAATCTGAGTCCTGATCCCAGTGAGCTCAAAAGCTTGAGTTTCAGAAGCCTAATGCGCACCAGTAGTGGTGGATTGGCACTTTCTCAATCCCCCCAGTCTGTGATCTGGCACAGATCAATTTCTGTCAGCAGCTATGAAAAGAGCAGCTGCTTCCTGGGACCTGGCGAAGGATCTACTGCATTTTCTACGGTATACATCAAGCGCACATACTGATAACAGCAAAACCTGCACAGAGTATAAGCGCTTCAAAGTTGTACAGGAGTTGGCTCCCTCTGCATGTGCACTATTAATACTAAAGTAGCTCCTTATTTTTTATCGACGTGGGGAGTCTGAGTTCGTAGAATTTCCCCTTTTTTATGAGCATAGACATCAGCATCGAGTTAAATACCTACCTTGAACCCTTTTATTTATGACAAAACACAGGCGTCAAGTTATATACACAGGTCCCATCTATATCTTCCTGAATAAGGCAAGACATTAAATCATCTACACCAAAATATCTCCTATTTTTCTTAGGCATCGACTCAAAATCACTACACCCATCTCAGGCGGCCTTCGAAGTGTGTAGCTCAGGTGCCTTGCTCATGATCCACAGACGTAAACACGGCTGCCACATTGAAGTAGCTTGCTAAATTTATTCACAACCTGTGGGCATGAACACGAATGCCAAAGGATGTGGCTTTCACACCTTGATCACGAAGAAGGATGTGGCTTTCACACCTTGATCACACCTTGATCACTAAGAAGGATGTGGCTTTCACACCTTGATCACACCTTGATCACTAAGAAGGATGTGGCTTTCACACCTTGATCACAAAGAAGGCTTGAACGCAGACCCCACGTCCAAGGCATGCTGCTTAAATGCCTCGCTCACAATGCAAAGGCGTGAACGCAGACGCCACATACAAGGCATGCTGCTTGAATGCCTCACTCACAATGCATAGGTGCAAACACAGGTGGTGCATTCAGAGTGCATAGCTTGCATCACTGACAGTGCATAGCTTGCATAGACCACATATGCATAGACCACATATGCATAGACCACAAATGCATAGATAACATATGCATAGATCACATGCATAAATCACATGCATTGATCACAATGCATAGATCACATATGCATTGATCACATTGCATATCTTGCATCACTCACAATGCATTGATGCAAACACAGATATTGCACCACTCACGAATGACTCACAACGCATAGGTGTAAACACGGATGCCACATTCCCCTTCTCACCCCAAGAAGCCTACGGGAAGCAGCTGACTTTCAAGTGCGGACGCTGCCCAGCTAGAAGTTACATGGAGGTGTGTTGATGCTGTGTAATGATGCTGTGTGGCGATGCTGTGTGGCGATGCTGTGTGATGATGCTATGTGGTGATGCTGTGTGTTGATGCTGTGTGGTGATGCTGTGTGGCGATGCTGTGTGGTGATGCTGTGTGGCGATGCTGTGTGGTGATGCTGTGTGGTGATGCTGTGTGGCGATGCTGTGTGGCGATGCTGTGGTGATGCTGTGTGGCGATGCTGTGTGGTGATGCTGTGTGCTGATGCTGTGTGCTGATGCTGTGTGGCGATGCTGTGTGGAGATGCTGTGTGTTGATGCTGTGTGGTGATGCTGTGTGGCGATGCTGTGTGGTGATGCTGTGTGGCGATGCTGTGTGGTGATGCTGTGTGCTGATGCTGTGTGCTGATGCTGTGTGGTGATGCTGTGTGGTGATGCTGTGTGGCGATGCTGTGTGGTGATGCTGTGTGGAGATGCTGTGTGTTGATGCTGTGTGGAGATGCTGTGTGTTGATGCTGTGTGGTGATGATGTGTGGTGATGCTGTGTGGTGATACTGTGTGCTGATGCTGTGTGGTGATGCTGTGTGGTGATGCTGTGTGGTGATGCTGTGTGGTGATGCTGTGTGGCGATGCTATGTGGCGATGCTGTGTGGCGATGCTGTGTGTTGATGCTGTGTGGTGATGATGTGTGTTGATGCTGTGTGGTGATGCTGTGTGGCGATGCTGTGTGGAGATGCTGTGTGTTGATGCTGTGTGGTGATGATGTGTGTTGATGCTGTGTGGTGATACTGTATAGTGATACTTTGTCTGTGCTGTCTTTGCTGTATGTTAAGGGTTGTCCAAAACCAAACAGACCACACAAATCTACGGTGTGCTAGCGCACGCTGCCCTGCTAGAAGTTTCATGGAGGTGTGTTGATGCTGTGTGGTGATTATTTGTCTGTGCTGTCTTTCTTGTATGTTTAGGGTTGGCCAAAACCCAAAACCTTACAGACCGCATGTATTTATGGTGTGCTAGCGCACGCTGCCCTGCTAAGAAGTTTCTTGGAGGTGTGCTGATATCGTGGTCAAAATTCTGTCTGTACTGTCTTTGTTGTAGGTCTAGGCTCGTCCAAAAGTATAGCGACTTTTGCAAACAGGTATTTGTTTGCAATTTCTTAGTTGTGCAAAGCGTCAGGTCGCTTATTACGCTTTAGCGTACATAACGTACGAATTTGCCACGAATTTACGGTGTTCCGGTAAGTGCGATAATTTTAGCAGAGGAATTGTCATGTACATGGCATACGTGGTCATATACAGTGTGTGGTGTGCGTTTTTGTGTATACTCTTTTGGCTAACCCTGTTTATTGTGTCCAATGACAGGCAGGCCATGTGTACACGATTATAGGTAACCCTGGCATCCCTTTATTACATTATGCTACATCTATTCCTAATTTCTGTGTTATGATCTAATTATTACCTTGATATAAATCCCCCGCCTACAGCATCTCACGATGCAAATGAAAAAGAACCCTCTATATGCTGTGTCCAATCACAGGCAGGCCACGTCTATACGATTCTAGGTGACCCTGTATGCTGTGTCCAATTACAGGCAAAACATGTTTGCAGGGCTGGCCAGAACTGTGTATATACGCCGTATAATGACTGTATAGTTGAAGAAATCCCAGCAAGTAATACCGTACATGCACCGTATATTATGGCCAGCACTACATGTATGGTGTGGAACACACAGGCCTTTTGACTGTAAGCTCTCCAACTATATGTGTGTATAGGGTGTTTGTCGATGGCTGTGGCTAGCCCTGAAATCTTCAATCATAACAGGCTACACTGCTTTCCACGCTCATTTCCTTAGAACGGTGCCATACAAACATCTTTAAAGCGGTGCCACAAAGATCCACCATCAGAAGGGCGTAATGATGCAGTTGCCTGTGATCCAATTTGCTAAGAGGTGAAATTAAGGGCAGACTCATTGCAGCCTTCTTCATTCTAGATTATAGCCCAGCCATGCCACGTTCCTGATGCTTTTGCCCGTGCCTTTGAACAGAAAAATGTGCCACACTTAGGTTATTCCCCCTGTTGTACAATCCGTGACCATTGCACACAGAGACTCGTGCCCCTCTTTGCTTCCTGCTGATGTCGTTAGAACGTGTCCCTGATTGTTTTTGCTCATGCCTATGCACAGAAACCTTCACCCCACTTTTCCCCCTGTTGTAACAATTGCAACCAATGCACACAGACACTCATGCCCCTTTTAGCTTCCTGCTCCCCTGACCACCGACCACCTTACACACGAGTGATTACGCACAGGTATGGCTTTGTTGCAAGTTGCATATACACAAAATTGATCGCACACAGGTGAGATGTAGCACAATTTCGAGCCACTCTCTCCAGCACTGTTCACTTGATCCAGTGGCTGATCGGTTTTACAAATGTGCTGATCCCATTGCAGTAATGCTCTGTATATAAAGAGGCTCCTAATATTTCATTTATGTGGGGATAGATGTTTCACAGCCGGCGTAGCTTTGTTATTGTTTGCATCTTGTTGTCAGCATGAAAGAAATGACTATACAAAAGAGAAAAGGTTTTGTTGGCATAATTAACGCAGCCGGTATGGATAAGCAAGGACACAACGCAGGCATGCTCTAGCGTGCATGCAAATGTAACGATCAAATGAGATGCAACGATGAAATGCAACGATCAAATGAGATGCAACGATGAGATGCAACGATCATATGAGATGCAACGATGAGATGCAACGATCAAATGAGATGCAACGAAGAGATGCAACATTGAACACAGATGCAACGATGAGATGCAACAATGCGACGCAGATGCAACGATGAGTTGCAACGTTCATGCGCAGGATGCCACTGAGCGAGGGAGTGCAGGGCTACAAGCTGTTCAACGAAAGGGAAGCCATTAAAGTCGTGCTGACATGTGGAGACCAGCAGCGGAGCTGATACATTACTTGTGATTAAAAGTCCACATTGGTAGAGACCAGTGAGCATTGAGGAGAGACTCTGAATTAGTGCTGACATGTGGAGACCAGCAGCAGAGCTGATACATTACTTGTAAATAAAATTCCATGATGGTGGAGATCAGTGGGCATTGAGGAGAGGTTATCCACATGTGAAGATAAGCAGCGCAACAAATACCACACAGATGAGACGAGACATTGAATACAACCCCCACAAATATCTGAGCAATACTTCTGGTGGTGTGCAGGCTTCTGCCTCCCAACCACCTGATCCCCACTGAAACGCTTACCTTATTTTTATTCCCCAGGTGGTATGCTGTGTGTCTCTGCATCCATTGGGTAGTGCAGAACACAAAACAACTTCCTTTCCTAATCCATGCCGGTACTAGTAGTGTTTACGCCGCTTTTTGCTTTCTTGAAAACTCAGTAGGGTAAGGGTAAGGGTTACACAGCTATATCCGCCAGCGAGGGCAGTTGAGCTATAGCAAAAAAAAAGGCAGCTTCAAGAAGAGAAGGAGGCCAGACTGAACAAGACACCAGAAAAAGAGACAAG
>Ga0307974_1002176_pt1 | contig 13866 bp, 10 predicted proteins | sample OrgLakmetagen784_FD_201812 | JGI IMG/M metagenome (GOLD analysis project Ga0307974, IMG submission 201812) | Saline water microbial communities from Organic Lake, Antarctica - #784 | ecosystem: Environmental > Aquatic > Non-marine Saline and Alkaline > Saline | place: Antarctica: Organic Lake... | reverse complement strand
TTTCTGCTTTTCTCCGGTTTCTGCTTCCCTTCTCCATTCTTTTTATTCCTTGGAGAACACAACTCTCTCTTTAGCATACTCCCCCCCCTCCCTCACCTCTTTTCTATATTTTAGTCTTTAGTTTTCTTCCGTTTCTCCGGTTTCTCTGAGTTGTTGTGTTCTCCTTGGTAATAATGACAGAGCCATATGCATCTCACGATGCAAGCGAAATAGAACTGCTACACTTGAAGGGGTACACTAACGTGCATAACAACTACCCCTTGAAATGACGTGAGCAACACCTTTGTATGCTGTGAGTGTTTTGCTCCAGAGCGTACACAACTCCCGGTATGCAAAGAAACTGCAACCTGAAGCAGAAGCAGGACTATGCATATTTCCTCTTTACATTTTATACGCTGCTGGGACTGCTATGCCCCTCAGCACACACACAGCTGGGAAGCTTGGGCAGTCTTGTTTTTATTTCCAACAATCACCTTGGACACTTTGTATGCTGGAACTCCAGTGCCTTCAGCTGCATTGTTACGAAGAGTCCCTGAGCCTAATTAATGCACAGGCAGCGCACCCCTGGCTCACACTTAAACCAACAGTCACCTTGGACACTTTGTACGCTGGGACTGCCGTGCCCCAGGAGCTCAGCTTGCCTTTATGGAATTCTGCATCTCCCATCGGACTTGCCTGTGAGAGAGATAGCGTTGTGTGTGTGTGTGCGTGTGTGTGTGTGTGTGTGTGTGTGTGTGTGTGTGCGCGTGTGCGTGTGTGTGTGCACGCGGGTAAGTGTGTGTGCATGTGCATTTATGTTTCTGTGTGCACAGTCGACTTGTTGCAGCGCGGTAATAACAAGCTGAACCTTTTCTCGTGTTCATGGTAGGATGGGTGAACAATGATGGTAGGGGTAGGGGTTTGCTGACGCTGGCAGTCTCACTGCGGATCGTGATATTACATTCGATTTGATGTATTATGGCGGTGCATTTGTTTTTTAGTCTCCTCTGTCAATCACGTTTTGGCGACCAGTAAAATCGAATTGTATATGCTTTCAACATGTTTGCGCGTATCTTGCAGCATACCCACAGCATACCCACAGCGAGATCTTGCCTGTACGTATGGACTGCATCCTTGGATGCGCAATTTCCATCCTTTCCCACAGTGAAGCACAGCATTGCATCTAACCTAAAGTAGCGAATATTAACGTATCCTGTGTTCGACAGGGAAACCTGTGGTTTCCACCTTGAAAGGTTGTATCCATTACAAAGGGGGATGTGGTGAGGCAGCTCCCTTCATTGATTCTCCACATTAGTAAAATCAAAATCACTGATAAACAAATCCATTCCTTATATTTCAATCTTATTTGTTATTAACTGGTGTCTTGCTCCGTCACTTGACTGCTGCTTCTCTCTTCGCCCTACGTTTCGACACACACCTGATCAAAATCTTTGCATCGCTCCCACAGATCATCCAGGGTGTTTGCCTTTGTGATGCGCTCCACGTAGTCAGGGGTTAAATAGTCCCTGATTAAGCACAGGCGCAAATTTAGCAGGGACGACAATCATGAGCTTGTGTTAAAATAGAAGTGAAGAATTAGGAAAGGGGTGGGATTGATCAAGTTGGCCTTGTGCATGGGGTCCTATACCATTCGTGGGCTGAGTTTCCTTTTTTTATACTTTAGAGCCTTCACTGCCTGCATAGCTTTCCTCTTTCCCTGTTCGGACTGCAAGCAAGCGGAGCAAGCAACTCACAAGTCAGCAAAGTTGGAGGACGTCATGAGGATGTGAGCGTTGGGAGCGAGGTGGGGTACCAGAGCAGTTGTGAGCTCCAAGGGACCCCTGAAATTCGTCTGCAGAGTCTGGTCGTAGATCTCCTTGCTCCAGCCGTCACAGAACAGTGCTGCATTGTTCACCTAAGAAGGCGGGGTGGCAGGAGGCGACAGTGCGGCACGCAGCATGGTACATGGAAGGATACAATGCAGGGAACAGCACAACAATCGCTGCATTGCTGACCTGAAAAGAAAATGTGACAGTGTGGCAAGCAGCATGACACATGGAAGGATACACAGATTTTACAGAGTAAGCCATCAGTCAAAACGTGCAACGCTAGGCTGCGTATGTAAAGTATGTAAAATATGTAAAAATTGTGCTGTTTTTGTAGCACCAGACTTGTAGCACCCACAGAAACTATGTCCATGGTTCTGGATACAATGCAGGGAACAGCACAACAATCGCTGCGTTACTAACCTGAAAAGAGAATGTGACAAGAGGTGGCAGTGCGGCATGCAGCAGGAAATTTACAATGCAGGGAGCAGCACAACAGGTGTCGCCATGTTGAATTGAACAGAGGGGGTGTCAGAAGGCGGCAGGGGAAGGCAACAATGCAGGGAGCAGCACAACAGGTGTCGCCATGTTGATTTGAACAGAGGGGGTGTCAGAAGGCGGCAGGGGAAGGCAACAATGCAGGGAGCAGCACAACAGGGAAGAGTGTCAGAAGGCGGCAGGGGAAGGCAACAATGCAAAGAAGCATCACAAGTTGCTGCAATGTTGATTTGAACAGAGAAGGTGTCAGAAGACGGCAGTGCAGCAAAGAAAATAGTATGACGCAGGGACATAGCAGTGCCAGGGAATGTTGCGGTAGCGATTATGCATGGAGCGAGATAATTGCACACAGGCGCCTACACACATGCTTGTTGAGGTGCGTGTTGGAGGACTTCAAGAGTATTGGCAAGTCACGCAGGCCGGTCCGGACAGCACACAGAGAGCACAGCCGGTAGTCATTAATATGCATGGCTTTTGCAGCGCAGCGATTAACAAGGCTTTTGCAGCGCAGCGATTGACAAGGCTTTTGAAGCACAGCGATTGACAAGGCTTTTGCAGCGCAGCGATTGACAAGGCTTTTGCAGCGCAGCGATTGACAATTGACAAGGCTTTTGAAGCACAGCGAATAACAAGGCTTTTGCAGCGCAGCGATTAGCAAGGTTCTAGCGGCCTACCGCATGCAGCAGCCGTTTATTATTTCTGGACGTTCTGTATCAGCATGCCCACACAGGAGGACCAGTGTGCCCAAAATCGTGCACCAAGTGTCCCACAAATGAGCATGATTGGGCAGTGCATTGATGATTACCAACATGCTCACATGCCAAGCTTTGAGCATGCAAGGATGGACAGCGGAAGAGAGCGGTTGACTGTCAACATTTCCTGGCAGCAAAGGAAAAGAGACAGTAACCACCTCATCAAATCATCTTGACCAGTAGTGCAGCAGTGCAAATGACATAATTCGCAGGCATGACAGTGAAGTGGTGCCCACGTCCGCGCACGCGCACACACACACACACACACACACATACATACACACACACACATACACACACACCAACATCAGCCCCTCACAATGCAATCTGCAGAAGTAAGTGCTATTAAGTGTTTGATGAGGTAGCCGGGTCTTATTCCCGTGCCTGTGATTTCTTATTCAATTCTAAAAGCTCTATCTAGAACTTCTGCTAAGGTTGAAGGTCTTATAACATTCTGTCAGGGTCCAAGTGATCTGGTGATCCGAAGAGCCTTTTTTATCTACCAGGACATCGATCTCGTCATGTGATGCTTGCACATCCTCTTTTGCAGCCTGGATCGATGCGGGCTGCGTGAGGTCCAAGGGCAACACCTGCTGATAGGTTAAGGTAAGCAGATAGGCCTAATTCAGCAAGGAAGCATTATCATTCATGTCATACATGCTGCATACAACAGCATCCCCAAAGCGTGCACTTGTGTTCTCTTAAACGCCAGGCGATTTCACATTGTAGGCTCAAAAGTAGGACGTAGAAGATGTTCCGCCTGGGCAGCCGCCACTAATCAAATTCGGAGATGATATACATAATACATACCTTCAACACACGCCCCTCGCCGCTGTGACCAGAGGTGCTTTCCAAGCTTGCTGCTGCCTGCTCACCTGCGTGCATTTGTGTGCGTACTTCTGTGCGCTAGAACAACAATGCATTTGTGCGAGGAGATGATCATGATCAAGTGGGATTGGAACCTATAGGTAGCTAGAGGCTCACCTGCAAATTTGTCTTTGCACGCCATGTAGATACGTCCTCCAACACTCTTCAACAACTTCAACCTTGCCACGAGCGCAAGACCAATGCCAGACTCCGAACCAGTTATGAACCAGGTTTTGTTGCTCAGAATCATGACGGAGAGCACGACGGTAACCTATTCTTACAAATAAATTATGAAATTGATCCACTCCAGCAAGGCTGCATCGCTAAGAGCGTTAACAGTGCGGAAATCCAATATAACTACCAACAGAGGCAGAAGCCTCCTGCAGTCAGAGGCAACGAGAAAAGGAGACACCAGGCTACAGCTGAGTGATCGAGAAGAAGAAATGGTATGTGGCTGTTCTGTGTGCAACATCACTGGTACTGTGTGCAACATCACTGGTATTGAAACACAAACACACACACACACGCACAAAAGCGTACACACACACACACGCACACACACGCACACACACACATACACACAAACACAAACACACACACACACACACACACACACACACACACACACACCACACACACACACACACACACACACACACACACACACACACACACACACACACACGCACGCACGCACGCGCACACACACACACACACACACACACACACACACACCACACACACACACACACACACACACACACACACACACACACACACACACACACACGCACGCATGCACGCGCACACACACATACACACACACACGAAAACGCACAAATACACACACACTCACACACACACGCACACACGTGCACACACACACACACCACACAAAACACACACACACACACACACGCGCGTGCATGCTCGAATGCATGCCTGCACACGTACGCAACAGCCCTGCAACACCTCTTGCACTACTCGTCAAAATGCCTGTAGCCCTCGCGACCTGAGCAGCAGAGGCCTGTTGACTGGACCACTTCATTCCCTGCCTTCCTGTACCCTGCGGTGCGCAAAGCACAGCATGTGCCTCTCGTCATTTGATGTTTTGTAGCCACTTATTTTGTTTCAAGCTACAAGTGAGAGAGCGGTAGTTCCTCTGGTACCCAACGCAATGTACAAGGCCTGCATGTCCCTCTGCATGGTCATCTGTAGGGTTGGCCAGAACCATATATATACGGTGTATATACTGTATTTTTGGCAGGGAAATCACCAAATATACGGTCATATACGGTGTATATATACGGTTCTGGCCAACCCTAGTCATCTGCACGGAAACTGCCATGCTTGGGAAACGGTCTTCCTGCGCATCTGCATAACATATTAAACTCCATCGTTTCAATTGCTGTGGCGTGTCAAAAATTCAGTGCTTTGTGTGATGTAGAGATCTGCGCAACGTTTGCGCAACCCAAAAAACACCGCTGGCAGTGAGAAGCACACCCTATATGAAATAAGTAGGGTTGGCCAGAACCATATATATACAGTGTATATACTGTATTTTTGGCAGGGAAATCACCAAATATACGGTCATATACGGTGTATATATACGGTTCTGGCCAACCCTATATGGAATAAGGAGAAGGAGCCACTAAGTACCGAGTACCGTAAAAACATCTCCCTTGTGTAAAGGGAAGGGGAAAGTCAATGGGGCAATTACAAGCAAGAAAGCAATTATCTTGTGTAAATATCTATCAATGCTCAAAATGGATGAACTGAGGAGGAGTAAGCATCGGGTGCTTGGTGTCCCCCGTTGTGCCTCATGATGAGAGGGGCTGAAATAATGCAGCACATCCTCTTCTGTGTAACGCGGTGCACTGTTTGAGATGCATTGATCTATGCGACATGATGACCTTTGTGCCTCTCATAATGAGAGGAACTGGAATAATGCAGCGCTTTTTCGTCTCTGTGTGACACGCGGAGCACTGTGTGAGATGCATTGATCTGTGTGACATGCATTGGTCTACTTTGATATGCAGTGGACTGCCTGACATGCAGTTCCCTGTCTGTGTGACAAGTACTTACCTGTTTTGATATGCAGTGGTCTGTTTGATATGCAGGGGTGTTTTTTTGGCTTGCAGTGGTCTGCTTTGACATGCAGAGATCTGTGTGACAAGCACTTACCTGTTAATTTTGATATGCAGGGATCCGTGTGACATGCAGCGCTCTGTTTTGACATGCAGATATCTGTATGACATGCAGCGGTCTGTTTTGACACGCAGCGGGCATTTTGCAACATGCTGTGATCTAGGTTGTGGGCTTGTCGATGCTCCGGTATATGCACGCACTGACATCTGAGCGGAAACTTTTCCCAAGCCTAACTCCAAAATCAAGAAGAGACTGCTTATAGAAGAGGAAGCATGTTTGGATAAGAGCGACTGACCCCCCCCCCCCCCTTCGGGCAGTGGCAAAAGCCCAGACACACCATCAGGAACAGGAGCTCAAAAAAACTTGAAACAGATGTTTCCATACGTGTATGGCTGTACAGAGCCGTGTCTACACTGTGTAAGTTTAGTTAGGATTACTGTAAGTTTAGTTTGGATTACAAAGGCCTCCAGCCTGGCATGGCTGCTCAACCTATAGGTCCCAACCAAAACCAATCAAAAAGATTGACAGTGTATGGACGTCCAGAGCCGTGCCTACACTGTGTAAATGACAGTGAATATGAAGGCTATTCTGCCAAGTACGTCGTGTTTAAATTGTTTGTGTGCACCTTCGTATATATGTATGTATGATCTTCAGGCTTGTCGAGTTGTACGGTACGGTACGGTTACGGTCTGTACGGTACGCACCGTACTTGTTAAATTACGGCGTACTACCGTAATTGTCACACCGTACTTTACCGTAATTACGGTAAAATACGGTACGGTGTACGGTACGGTGCCAAGCTGGCACTGCCAGTGCAAAAATGGCCTCAGAATGGCCTCTTCGCCCCAAAAACCTCCCATTTTCGCTCCCCGGTGTGCTCCTCCCATGTGCTAACGCCACACAATGCTTCCATGAACGACCCTGAGGCTGGGTCGGGGCTGCATCAGCTCGGGGGCTGGCACTGTCAGTGCATTTTTGGCCTCAGAAAGGCCTCTCCGCGCCAAACACCTCCCATTTCCACCTCCAGCATGCTCCTCTTACGTGCTGACGCCACGCAATGCTTCCCAGAACGACCCTGAGGCTGGGTTGGGGCTGCATCAACTCGGGGGAAGGGCCCAGCGATGACTTGCATGGACACTCAAAAGTCGAACGCAGTACTTGATTCCTGGTTAATAATTTGTGTTTTATTCATAACTAATTGTTGCAAAAAGACAAGGAATGTTTTGGGTCGAAATTGGAGCCAAACGGCCAAATTACGGTCAACATCGTCCTGTACGGTGGCACCGTACTGTACGGTCGGACACCGTCTTTTCAAACAGACCGTACTTGCACCGTATTGTACGGTGTATTACGGTACGGTACCGTAAATACGGTCAAGAAAGCTGAAGTACGACGTATCTCGACAAGCCTGATGATCTTGGCCATCCCTACATATGTGCTCCACTGCGTGGCCACCGTGAGTGCACCGTTACCACTAGTCATGTGACCACACAATGTAATCGCTGACAGACATGTGCAGTCACCATGAAACTGCTGAGTCAGTGTGAAACACTTGAACCCCAGTGTTTGGAGTGAAGCAAAGTGATATCATTGCACACAAATAAGTGATATCATTGCACACAAATAAGTGATATCATTGCACACAAATAAGTGATATAATTGCACACAAACAAGTGATATCATTGCACACTCCAGTGTTTGGAGTGAAGCAAAGTGATATCACTCATATCACTCTTGCTTTTTATCCCCGTTCTCTTCAGTTTCTCCACCTCTTAATTTCCTTGTAAATAATAAATAATGTACCGCCACCTCACGATGCAAACGCAGTATTCCTCATCTGAAATTGCTCTGAACAATCACAAAGGGCTTACAAAGAAATACTCACACTATGGTCCTCAAAATCATTCGTAGGTTGGGGGCCTACTCTTCGGATATGATATGTAAGTGAGCCGCTACTAAGCATCATCATCATCGTAAGCGAGTGCACGTGTTTGGGGGTCAGTTGCGTATCATGCACGTGGGCGGGTGCACGTGTCTTTTTAGTAGATACAGCATGCAGCATGTTTGTGGACGTATGCGTGTCTTTTTAGGAAGGATAGATTTGCATCATGAGCGTGATTGCATTTTTTTGGATGTAGGTGCGAATTATAAATGTGGGCGAGTCCTTCCTAAACAAGTGCACATCTGCAGTCTTCTTCTATTTGTGTGTCTAAGATGGTTTTCTTCACGTACTTCGAGTAATTAAACACTTTTTTTGTGCCACATGTGTGCGTACACATGCACACACATGCATACACATGTGCGTACATACTTACACATACATGCACACGTACGCACACATACAACTGCAAACACACACACGCACGCACACACACGCACACACGCAAACGCACACTGCAGAGGCGCCACATCTGGGGTGCTCCTTTCCCTAACAAGCCCAGAGCTCAGTGGCACTGATTGGTATGTCTGTGTGTATGAGCGCTGATGACTTCTTTGCTGCTGATTCATGCTAGTTCTACGCATGTAAGTATGTGTATGTGTGTATGTGTGCGTGTGGTGGTGTATGTGTCTGTGTGTGTATGTGCATTTGCATGCGTGCATGTGTGTGTGTGTGATTGTGAGTGTGTGATTGTGTGTGTATGTGTGTGCATGCTAGTAAGAACAAGTTGGGGTTGCAAAGCACGTCTTGCAGCTTTGAAAGAGGAAGTGTGTTTGTGTTCCTTAGTATCAGAGCAGCAAGGAGGCATGCACATTGTTGTGTTGTGTGCCTGTGCGCAGGTACAGCCTGGACAGAGTGCACATTTTTGTGTTTGTGTTGTGTGCCTGTGCGCAGGTACAGCCTGGACAGCCTACATACTTTGTACTTTGTGTCTGTGTCTGTGCCTGTGCGCAGGTGCAGCCTGGACAGCCTACATACTTTGTGTCTGTTGTGTGCCTGTGCGCAGGTACAGCATGGACAGCGTGCACATGTTTGTGTTTTGTGTTGTGTGCCTGTGTGCAGGTACAGCCTGGACAGCCTACATACTTTGTACTCTGTGTCTGTGTCTGTGCCTATGCGCAGGTGCAGCCTGGACAGCCTACACACTTTGTGTCTGTTTGTGCCTGTGCGCAGGCACAGCCTGGACAGCGTGCACATTTTTGTGCTTTTGTTCTTGCCTGTGCGCAGGTGCAGCCTGGACAGCGTGCACATTTTTGTGTTTTTGTTGTGTGCCTGTGCGCAGGTACAGCCTGGACAGCCTACACACTTTGTGTCTGTTTGTGCCTGTGCGCAGGTGCAGCCTGGACAGCCTGGACACTTTGTGCTTTCGTTTGTGCCTGTGCACAGGTACAACCTGGACAGCCTACATACATTGTGCTTTGTGTCTGTGTCTGTGCCCCTGCACAGGTACAACCTGGACAGCGTGCAGACCGGCTTGGTGGTCAGTCTGAGCCTGGCAGGTAAATATTATTCGTGTGTGTGGGTGTGCGGCTAGTGCGTGGGGTAAGGGGGGTACTGACTCCTTCTCCTATAGCTAGCCCATGCCAACATAGTTTTTCCTTCATTGAACACCCCTGAGTGGATCCTTTTCCTTTAGTAAGCGCCGGCGTACTACTCTTTATAATTTAAGCCCCCCTGAGTGGCCCCTTTTCTAAAGTTGTTGCCTGCATAGTCTTTCTTTTTCTGAACACTTTGACTCCTGCGTAGTCTTTCCTTTTCTGCGTAATCTATCCTTTTCTGCGCAGTCTTTCCTATTCTGCGTAGTCTTTCCTTCTCTGCGTGGTTTCTCCTTTTCTGAACACCCTGACTCCTGCGTAGTCTTTCCTTTTTGAACACCCTGAGTGGCTCCTTTTCGTTTAGGCGCTTAGGTAATGCCCGCGTAATCATCCCCTTTTCAAACTCCCCAGGGTGGCTTCCGTTCCTGATCGATGTTCTGAGCAGTTTTACTGCCTACACACCTTTTCTTTATCTACGTTGGTCGTCCGTCCAATATGCGGGTCACGTGAACTGCATTTACTGCCTACACACCTTTTCTTTATCTACGTTGGTCGTCCGTTCAATATGCGGGTCACGTTAACTGCATTTACTGCCTACACACCTTTTCTTTATCTACGTTGGTCGTCCGTCCAATATGCGGGTCACGTGAACTGCATTTACTGCCTACACATTTTTTCTTAATCTACGTTGGTCGTCCGTCCAATATGCGGGTCACGTGAACTGCATTTACTGCCTACACACCTTTTCTTTATCTACGTTGGTCGTCCGTTCAATATGCGGGTCACGTGAATTGCAGTAGGGTAGATTGCCGTGATCAATGTGACACACGCTTGGTACCTAGCTTGTGTATGGATCAATCGCAAGTTGCGTAGCGCAAGTGCTCCAGTGTTGATCTACGTTGGTCGTCCGTTCAATATGCGGGTCACGTGAATTGCAGTAGGGTAGATTGCCGTGATCAATGTGACACACGCTTGGTTCCTAGCTTGTGTATGGATCAATCGCAAGTTGCGTAGCGCAAGTGCTCCAGTGTTTATCTACGTTGGTCGTCCGTTCAATATGCGAGTCACGTGAACTGCAGTAGGGTAGATTGCCGTGATTAATGTGACACGCTGTTTGTGAGTGATTGTGAGAGACTGTATATGTACGTGTGTGTATGTGTGTGTGTGTGCGCGCGAAACCAAGTTCAAGAAACCTAGCTTGTGTACGGCTGAATCGCAAGTTGCGTAGTGCACGTGCTCCAGTGTTTAAGTTTGGTTTGGTTTATTAAGGCCTCCAGCCTGACATGGCTTCTCAACCTAAACCCAATCGCACGTTGTGGAGTACAAGTGTGTATGGCCCAATCACACGTCGTGTTGTGCAAGTGTGTATGGCTCAATTGCATGTTGTGACGTACAAGTGTGTATGGCCCAAACACACGTCGTGTTGCGCAAGTGTGTGTGGCAATTACACGTTGTGAAGTGCAAGTGTGTATGGCCCAATCACACGTTGTGTTGCGCAAGTGTGTATGGCCCAATCACACGTCGTGTTGCGCAAGTGTGTATGGCTCAATGGCACGCCGTGTTGCGCAAGTGTGTATGGCTCAATCACAAGTTGTGAAGTGCAAATGTGTATGGCCCAATCACACGTTGTGTTGCGCATGTGTGTATGGCCCAATTGCACGTTGTGTTGCGCAAGTGTGTATGGCTCAATCACAAGTTGTGATGTGCAAGTGTGTATGGCTCAATCACAAGCTGTGGAGTGCAACAAGTGTGTATGGCCCAATCACACGTTGTGTTGCGCATGTGTGTATGGCTCAATGGCACGTCGTGTTGCGCAAGTGTGTATGGCTTAATCGCACGTGAACTGCAAGTGTGTATGGCCCAATCACACGTTGTGTTACGCATGTGTGTATGGCCCAATTGCACGTCATGTTGCGCATGTGTGTATGGCTCAATCACAAGTTGTGAAGTGCAAGTGTGTATGGCCCAATCACACGTCGTGTTGTGCAAATGTGTATGGCTCGATTGCATGTTGTGACGTGCAAGTGTGTATGGCCCAATCACACATCGTGTTGCGCATGTGTGTATGGCTCAATCACACGTTGTGTTGCGCAAGTGTGTATGGCTCAATCACACGTTGTGTTGCGCATGTGTGTATGGCTCAATGGCACGTCGTGTTGCGCAGGTGCTTTACTGGGCTCCCTCATAACCCTGGGAGCAGGAAATAGGTTGGGACGCAAAACAGAGCTCCTGTCAGCTGCCGTCCTTTACGGTGAGTGCTTTGAGCTGTTTTGAGCTGTTAGGAAAAACACTGCAACCTGAAACCGTCCTCCTTGGTGATTGCTTTATAGAGGTTGCAGATCAAGCCATCAGTCAAAGAGTGCGACTGCTAGGCTGCGTATGTAAAATATTGTAAAACTTGTGAGAATGGTTGTTGTAGCACCAGACTTGTCATCGGAAGTGTATACAGTGCTTACTCGAACACTGCAAAACCCCCCACATTTACAAGGAACAGGCTTCAGAGTTCACAGAGTGTGACTGCTAGGCTGCGTATGTCATCACTGTTGAAGTGTGGAGTGTTAGTAGGGTTGGCCAGAACCGTATATACACACCGTATATTTGGTGATTTCCCTGCGAAAAATACCGTATATGCACCGTATATATATGGTTCTGGCCAATCCTAAGTGTTTGTCATAACACCACACCACACACTGCAGCACCACACCACAGACTTGTAGCACCACACCACACACTTGCAGCACCACACCACACACTTGCAGCACCACACCACACACTTGCAGCACCACACCACAGACTTGCAGCACCACACCACACACTTGCAGCACCACACCACACACTTGCAGCACCACACCACAGACTTGCAGCACCACACCACAGACTTGTAGCACCACACCACACACTTGTAGCACCACACCACACACTTGCAGCACCACACCACACACTTGCAGCACCACACCACAGACTTGTAGCACCACGCCACAGACCTGTAGCCCCTACAAAAAAAAGTGAAGAATGCTTTGGCCTGCTATTTAGCACGCACGCTGAGTCAACACTTGCCTGCCAGCCGCTTTTCTTTGTGGTGATTGCTCTGAGCTGTCGGACAAATATTCAAATATTGCAGCCCGCCACTGTCCTCCTTGGCGAGCGCCTTGGCGAGTGCCTTGGCGAGTACCTACCACTGTCCTCCTTAACGAGTGCTTTGACCTGGTGAATAGAACTATTCTCTGGGGCAAACAGCTTGCTGCATGTGGCTTTCTGTGCAGCAAGAGCTCACGCACATACGCACACACGCACAATTACATATGCACACACACCCGCTTACCAGCACCCACATCCACACACACACACACACACACATACACACACACTCACACACACACGTACACACACACATTTAGGGTTGGCTTCTGTCCTGGCATCTACAAGCAACAATCTCGACCTACTGCTTGTGGGGAGAGTCATGTACGGCTTGGGCATTGGCTTTGCCATGCACGCTGCCCCTGCTTGTGAGTGGTGTAGGGTGCAAGCTCAATGAGGTGGAAAGTACGTGCAAGCGTGTCGATCATAAAGCGTAAGCTTTAATTTTGCCATGCACGCTGCCCCTGCTTGTGAGTGGTATAGGGTGCAAGCGCAATGAGGTGGAAAGTACGTGCAAGTGTGTCGATCATAAAGCGTAAGCTTTAACTTTGCCATGCACGCTGCCCCTGCTTGTGAGTGGTATAGGGTGCAAGCTCAATGAGGTGGAAAGTACGTGCAAGCGTGTCAATCATAAAGCGTAAGCTTCAATTTTGCCATGCACGCTGCCCCTGCTTGTGAGTGGTATAGGGTGCAAGCGCAATGAGGTGGAAAGTACGTGCAAGTGTGTCAATCATAAAGCGTAAGCTTTAATTTTGCCATGCACGCTGCCCCTGCTTGTGAGTGGTATAGGGTGCAAGCTCAATGAGGTGGAAAGTACGTGCAAGCGTGTCAATCATAAAGCGTAAGCTTCAATTTTGCCATGCACGCTGCCCCCCCTTATGAGTGGTATAGGGTGCAAGCGCAATGAGGTGGAAAGTACGTGCAAGTGTGTCAATCATAAAGCGTAAGCTTTAATTTTGCCATGCACGCTGCCCCTGCTTGTGAGTGGTATAGGGTGCAAGCGCAATGAGGTGCAAAATACGTGCAAGTGTGTCAATCATAAAGCGTAAGCTTTAATTTTGCCATGCACGCTGCCCCTGCTTGTGAGTGGTATAGGGTGCAAGCTCAATGAGGTGGAAAGTACGTGCAAGCGTGTCAATCATAAAGCGTAAGCTTCAATTTTGCCATGCACGCTGCCCCTGCTT
>Ga0307974_1002174_pt1 | contig 13870 bp, 18 predicted proteins | sample OrgLakmetagen784_FD_201812 | JGI IMG/M metagenome (GOLD analysis project Ga0307974, IMG submission 201812) | Saline water microbial communities from Organic Lake, Antarctica - #784 | ecosystem: Environmental > Aquatic > Non-marine Saline and Alkaline > Saline | place: Antarctica: Organic Lake... | reverse complement strand
TCTCTCTCTCTCTCTCTCTCTCTCTCTCTCTCTCTCTCTCTCTCTCTCTCTCTCTCTCTCTCTCTCTCTCTCTCTCTCTCTCTCTCTCTCTCTCTCTCTACAAAAGCGTAATTCCACATGCATGCAAATGCATTCAATAAGTGGTACATGATATATTGCAAAGCCACGTGTAGGTAGGGTTGGTCAGAAGTTTTTACTTACTCCACGTATGGCCATCTAGGAGAAATTTCTGATATTTAACGTGCATACACCCTTGTCGCATGATTCTATCCAAACCCATGCAAACAACAATGGTACATGTGTGACATGCACATGGTATTACCTATACTTACATGTTCAGGTACTATGTGGTTTTCTGAGTTCATGCAAACCCAGGCGGTTTACACATGCTACCTACACATACGTGTCCACATACCACGCGGTTTACACATGTGCATGTGTGTGACATGCACATGGTGTTCCTACTCACAAGTTTACATTCTGCATAATTGTACACGTGTGACATGCATGTGTTTACATACTTGTTCACGTGCTACGCCGTTTTTTTAGCGCTACACAAATCCAGGTCACATTGCATCGCCTGTGCAAGGAGTTCTACATGCAAACACGTACAATCACACACATACACACACATACACACACACACATACACACACATACACACACATACACACACACATACACACACAACACACACATACACACACATACACACATACACACACATACAAACACATACACACACATACACACACATATACACACACACATACACACACGTACATACACACACATACACACACATACACACACATGCAGGTGATCTCCTTCTGGTCAGCGCTTCTAGTGGAGCTGCGTGACTCTCTGCACCACGACGTGTTTAACCTACGGCAGCAGCTATCACGGACGCTGGCCATGACGATCTCGTACCTGGGAGGCCTGCCCAAGAATGTAGCATCAGGTGGGAATTCACGCTGCCTCACAGACCAGACTGTGCCTGAGTTCCTTTCTTGGGAGCAGCTCCACACAAACGTGAGAGGCTTGCCCAAGCATGGAGCATCAGGTGGGAAATAACACTGCCTCACAGACCAGATTGTGCGTGAGTTTATTTCTTGGGAGCAGCTCCACACACACGTGAGAGGCTTGCCCAAGCATGGAGCATCAGGTGGGAAATAACACTGCCTCACAGACCAGATTGTGCGCGAGTTTATTTCTTGGGAGCAGCTCCACACACACGTGAGAGGCTTGCCCAAGCATGGCGTATCAGGGCGTCTCAGGTGGGAAATCGATGTACTGCCTCACATACCTCATCTCCATTATACTTGAGAGCAGCTACCTTCAGCAGGCTTGCTTGACAAAGGCACAGCAGGTGTGGGCACATGGTACATGGAATAGCACCAGATCGTTCACTCTCATGGTACAAGAGGATGTGAGGATGGGTATGTGGTACATGGAGCAGCATCAGGTACATCATGTGACTTTGAGCTTTGAGGTACATCATGTGACTTTGAGATGCATCATGTCACTATGTGGTACGTGGAGCAGCGTCAGGTGCATCATGTGACTTTGAGATATATCATGTGACTTTGAGATGCATCATGTCTTTATGTGGTACATGGAGCAGCGTCACATACAAGCTGAAGTCTCACTCTCATGAGCCTTGGTAGTTACCCCCTGCCAGTCGTGTTTCTTCAACAAACACGCCTGATGCATGCCTTTTTAATTTGGAGCAGGTGGGGTGTCCGTAAGAGCGGCACGGCAGGGGCGGCCTGCTTGGTCTGCTTGGTTGCTTATTATGAATAGGGAGAGGGTATGAATAGGGAGAGGGTTCCTTCTCCCTTTTCACAATAAGCAATCAAGCAGACTTGCACTTGCACACTGTGGTGTTATGCTTAACATTGTTGTCATCTGTCATTGCTTGGTGTATCCTGCTTGCAAGAACAGCTGAGTCGCCTGCTCTCTTGTTTTTCCTGCCGCCTTGCCTGATCCTCGTTTTCTGCCGTGAAGATGTGACGTGAAAGCGAAAGGTCAAACATTGACACACGTCATTACTCAATGAAACCTGTCTATGCTCTGCTGGAAGCTTTGTGCTAGAAATATATGTACATCACTTGTTGGTAAATCCTGCTATCTTCTGCTTGCTCCATGCTGGAAGTGATTGTGCTAAACCTTGACATGCGTCATTACCCGATGGAACCTGATGCTTGCCTCCTGTAGGGAGCAAATTCGCTAGAGATTGATGTACGTCATTAGTTGAGCAATCATGTACGTCATTACTTGGTTACTCCTGCCATCCACTGCTTGTTCCCTGCTGGAAACAAACGTGCTAGAGATTGATGTATGCATTGGTTGATTAAATTCTGCTGTCCACTGCTTGTTCCCTGCTGGAAGCAAATGTGCTAGAGATTGATGTATGCATTGGTCGATTAAATTCTGCCACTCACTCACACTCACACTCACACACAGACGTACACACAATCACACCAACATACACACACACATACACACACATGCACACATACTCACAGGTCCCTCCCCTGCTGTCCCTGTGCCTGCGGGAGGCGGCCTGCAAGCTGCTCAAGCCTTGGCAGCTGCTCGTGCAGGTCAGGCGTCTGCTGCTGCCGCCTCTGCTGCTGTTGCTGCTGCTGGAAGTGGGCTGCAAGCGGTGCAAGCGCTGCGCATCAGTGATAATGGAGAGAGGGGTGTGGGAGACAAAGGCGGAGGTGAGTGTGTGTTGCGTCTGCGTCGAGTGTTTTGCAAAGGGAGAGAGGGGTGTGGGAGACAAAGGCGGAGGTGAGTGTGTGTTGCGTCTGCGTTGAGTGTTTTGCAAAGGGAGAGAGGGTTGTGGGAGACGAAGGCGGAGGTGAGTGTGTGTTGCGTCTGCGTCGAGTGTTTTGCAAAGGGAGAGAGGGGTGTGGGAGACAAAGGCGGAGGTGAGTGTGTGTTGCGTCTGCGTCGACAGTTTTGCAAATGGTGCAGACTTTTACAAGTCTGCAGTTTTTGTCAGTGTCCTTGCTACAAGAAAAAGGGCAGAGGTGCTGCTGCTGCGTCCAGTGTTTTGCAAGCACTGCATGTGCTCATGTTGGTGTCAGTAATAATGAGAGAGGGGTGCAAGGAGACAAAGGCGGAGGTGAGTCGCAAAGAAATAGCTGGGTTTATGGTTAAAACCTAAACCCTAAGCCCTTTATTACTGCTGCGTTACCAAATTGCAAGCGGAAGGGAGCAGGAGGGTTGTGGGGGTCGTGGAAGTAGCGTGGAAGGCGGGGAAAGCAACTGCGTAAAGTAAATAACAAAAAGGCGAAAAGCGGATTGGAAATGCTGTTTACGGACGGCACCTTATAAAAGCACGCCTGGTTAGAATCATTGCTATGTAGATTTGCACTGTGTATCATCTATGACAAACCTACCAGATGTAGTGCATATAAATGACTACCTATTATGTGTAGTGCATCTATATGACAGACCTACCATATGTAGGTTTGTATTGTGTATCATCTTCGTACAGGGTTAGAAACAGGGAGCAGCCCAGGCCTCGCTCTTCTTGTACGCTGGGAATTGATTATGATCTGAATACAGGCAGTGGCGATCATCGCGTTATGCTCTAGTACGTTGACATTCTTATACGTTGGGCTTCATTGCATTATGCTCTAGTACGTTGACATTCTTATACGTTGGGCTTCATTGCATTATGCTCTAGTACGTTGACATTCTTATACGTTGGCGTTCATTGCGTTATGCTCTAGTACGTTGACATTCTTATACGTTGGGCTTCTCTGTTTCATTTTCACACAGGGCTGGAAGCCATGCAAGGAGCAGCCCAAGCCCTATCCGCAGACTTCTTGGCTACCCTCGCCTCCGCCACCACGGCTGTGCGTTTGCTCAAGTTTTCTGGGCCAGGAAGTGCAGGTGTGGTGTATTTGGGCATTTGTGATAGGGCAGTGTGCAGTTACATTGTTCTGTCCAGTTATGCCACTACGGCTGCCTGGCTGCTCACGTTTCTTGGGAGGCAAGAAGTGCAGGTGCAGAGTGAGAATAAGATTTTTTCAGCTATCCCTTTAGTCAAATAATCATCAGCCAAGCCATCACACATCACAGAAAACTCTGCATGCAAACACTCTTCCCTGTGGTTTAATACATGTGGGTGCATGTTACATAATGGCTGACATTATTATCAGGGCTGTGCCAGTACGGTGTACGGTTATATTATTATGCATCGACTTCCCAAGCAAGCATGCGCCGTAAATACATACGCATTTCTCACAGGCAGGCACGTGTTATATGATGGCTGATACTGTCATGCGCTTACTCGCTAAGCCCACAGGCCTTACTCGTTAAGCACACAGGCCTTACTTGTTAAACCCACAGGCCCTACTCGTTAAGCACACAGGCCTTACTTGTTAAACCCACAGGCCTTACTCGTGAAGCCCACAGGCCTTACTTGTTAAGCCCACAGGCTTTACTCGTTAAGCCCACAGGCCTTACTTGTTAAACCCACAGGCCTTACTCGTTAAGCACACAGGCCTTACTCGTTAAGCCCACAGGCCTTGCTCGCTCAGCACACAGGCCTAACTCGTTAAGCCCACAGGCCTTACTCGTTAAGCCCACAGGCCTTGCTCGTTAAGCCCACAGGCAGGCGCATGTTATATAATGGCTGACACTGTCGTGCACCTACTCGTTAAGCCCATGTGTGTTGTGAGTATGCTCGTCATGTATGTATGAATGTATGTATGAGCGTACGATGATAAAGTGTCTGCCACACTCATTGCACATCTGCGGCTTTAAGTTTGAACATCGCTATCACAATATTACTATGTTTTTGTCACTTTTTTTGCCCCCTCAGCTGTTTATGGTAGTGAATCTACTCAGGTCCTTCAAGCGCAGAATGGCTGAGTTAACCGTAAAAGCTGATGTCCGTTTTGTATACCCCACAACTAGGTCCAACACGCTTTGTCTTGCCTGATCTACATCTCTGTGCATTATGCGCACAATTGCTTTGAAAGTCTCGGTCTGGAGCAGGGGGCTGCCAGCCACCCTCCAGATCCCAGCTATTTTTTTTCCCTTCATCGGGGGAGACTCACGGCGCTTTGGGCCAATGCTTCTCCTTTTCCTTAATTGATGCAGGGAGTGTTTTGCTGCCTGCGTGGTTTTCCTTGTCTTTTCTTTTCTGCATGTCCTTGTATATTGGTGTACACACAAAAGGAGTGACAGATCGTTTTGTTTGGGCTGTACGTTTTTGTTCCTATGCATTTCTCATAAAAACGGCACCAGCAGCGTGGCCTCATATGACCGCACTTTGTTAGTTACACAGGTGACGGGAAGCAGGAGTCTTATTTTGTTCATGTACACGTAGCTGCAACACAGACATGCACACACACATATATGCACACACACATACACGCGCCACTGTCTTATTGTGATCATGCATACATGTAGTTGCAACACACAAATGGACACACATACACACATGCACACACACACATGCACACACACACACACATACACACACACACACACGCGCGCGCGTGCAGGCGGGCATGCCAGCAGCGAGGCTGCATCTGATGGGGTGATGCTCCATGAGGGAGGGTCCAGTTTGGGTGGCAGCAGTGGAGCATCGTCAGATGTTGTTATGGTCAGCCCCCCTCGGCCTCCTGAGGCCAAAGATCCTACTTCAACAGGTTTGTTTTGTGTGTGTGTGTGTGTGTGTGTTTGGGAGTGAAAAGTGGGGGGGGCAATATGGTGCTTGTGGGCGGGGGGTGGGGTGGGTGTAAACCTGGCCGTTGTGATCAAGGGCAAGGTTTCCCTGCATTCCTATTTTCGACTTGTCCAGAATTAAACCCATGCATACGCACGCACACCATAAACGCCCGCACACAAATATACACACACACACACACCATAAAGGCTGGCACATACATACACAAACACAGACACATACACACCACAAGCGCTCACACATGCACGCATGCAAACTACACAATCACAAACATAGAGGCCTCTGGAGCTGCAGCTACCTCTGTGGCTGTGAGCCAAGTTGGCCTCGCAGCAGGAGTGATAAGCTGGGGAGTCCTGCATGGTGATCTGAGCAGTATGCGGCCGCTGCTGCTGCACTGTCTGCCCCACTTCCTGCGGCTGCAAGAGCTTGCAGGTATGAGCTGTGCATGTGTGTGCCGTCTAGGTTATGACTTTTGAGCAGCATGCATGCAGTCTCTGATACAGCATCATCTGCTCCTATCCCTGCGGCATGGGCTTGCACACTCGTGTGTGTCTGTGTGTGTAAGTGTGTGTGCTGTATGCTGTATGTAGCAGGGAGATCTGAGCAGCATCCACCCCGGCAGCTGGCTGCTTTGCCTAATTTCCCAAGATAATCAGCACGTGTGCGTGTGTGTGTAAGTGTGTGTGTGTGTGTTCGTGTGCGTGAGGTATCCCCGTGTCTGGCACACAGCACCTCACATATCCCTGCACTGATCTGAAGTTTGCTCTCAACGCCTTTGCAGGCCCCACCACACAGAATGTGGCCATGGAGGCGGCCATGGCACTGGCCATGTTGAAGTACGTGCCTGTGGGAACGAGCGCTGGGGCAAACCTCGTGACAGATGCGCTGCAGGTGATGAGGGATGGTGGGTGTGTAGGGTTGGCCAGAATCGTGTATATACACCGTATATGACCGTATTTTTGGTAATTTCCCTGCCAAAAATACCGTATATATATATGGTTCTGGCCAACCCTATGGGTGTGCTGTGGGGGTATGGGGGTGGGCGGTTTGGGTGTAGATGTGTAGACCCAGGAACAGAAGAACAATTTTTTGTGATGGCAGAGATGTGTAGATGTGTAGGTGTGTAGATGTGTAGACCCAGGAAAAGAAGAACATTTTTTTGTTAAGGCAGAGATGTGTAGATGTGTAGATGTGTAGGTGTGTAGGTGTGTAGACCCAGGAAATGAAGAACAAACATTTGCGATGGACACGCTGCTGGTGAGGAGAGGTGGTAGGTCTGTGTGAGGTGTTTCTTTGGTAGGTGGTAGGTCTGTGTGAGGTGTTTGATGTGGGAGTCTGGTCGCCGCAGGATGCTGGGGCTCCAAGCACTGTGTCCTTTGTAGAGGGTGCCATGAAGAGGGCTTGCTTGCTCAAACCGATGGGGACATTTCAATTTTTGCTGTAAAAGCACTGTTCATTAATATGAAGTATGCAGGATTGAGCGCCGATGGCAAAGTGTGTGGAGGGTCTTTGGGGATGCTGCTTATAAATAGTAGCCTCTAACTTACAATAGGAGGTATCACTGCCTGCTGCTGTACGTAATCTGTTGTGCGTACGTAATCAGCCTCTCGCACTGCTCTGACCTCTGCACTCACCCAAATTGCACACACACACCAAAAAACTGCAGGGTGCTGCTTCCCCGACCACTGCCACCACTGCCACTGCTGCTGCCTCGGCAGCAACAGCTGCTGCGTCGGCAGCTGACACAGGTAAGGAGTCTTGTGGCACATTCTTGTGACACAGGTAAGGAGTCTTGTGAATGCATGCGCTCATGTGTGCATTTCCTTGGGCACTTCAGCTCTGGCCCCTTGACCATTGACTGTGTGCTGCATCGGCAGCTGACACAGGTAAGGAGTCTTGTGCCTGTATGTGCTCATGTATGCATTTCCTTGGGCACTTCAGCTCTGGCCCCTTGACCCTTGACTATGTCCCGCGTCAGCAGCTGACAGAGTTGAGGAGTCTTGTGCCTGTATGTGCTCGTGATCTCTATCTCCTGTGCACATCAGCTACAGCCCCTTGACCGTAAAATCTTTTCTACAGGCAGCTGACAAAGTCGAGGGAGCTTGTGGCAGTATTTGCTCGTGACCTCTATCTCCTGTGCACTCAAATTCAAGCCCCTTGACCATTGACTACGTTCTGCGTCAGCAGCTGATTCAATATAAGGAGTCTTGTAAATGTATGCGCTGTACTCTGCTTTTTCTTGGGCATTTATTAAGCTCTGGCCCTTTGATTATTACATTCCAGGATATTTTGACTTTCTGTTGCTTCTTTTGGAAATCCACATTTTAATCGTGATTTCGCTATCGATAAAGTAAGCGTTTAAATGGCAGACCCTTTCCTGCGCTTTGGTAGTGACAGTGATTTGAAGCTGTGCCTTTGACCCTTCGTAGGCCTGCCCTACAACGAATTCGTTATGGGTTACTGACACACACACACACACACACACACACACACACACACACACACACACACACACATACCCACACACACACAAGCGTACTTTCATGACTGTGCACCATGTATTATAGCTGCTTGTCTATTTAAATGTCATGGTATTAGTACATTGGCATAAGTTGCAGACATTAATTGCGGTCGGTGCTAAATGCTTGGAACCTAAGGGACCATAATTGACGTGGATCAGTTTGGGGAGTGGTGATCACTGCCTGCATGGTTTTCTATCAATCTCCTTCTTCGTCCTCTGATGCGTTTGTTAAATCAATATAAACATATTCGGCGCCACTCACACATTTTAATGTTTGTACAATTTAAAGAGCGAACACACACACACTCACACACACACATGCATACACACAAACACACACATGCATACACACAAACACACACAAGTACATACACACACATACACTCACGCACATACACACATTCACACACACATTGTCACAACCACACACTCACACACACACTGTCACACACATCGCAGCTGCGTCAACAGCAGCTGCAGTGGCAGCAGCTTCCTCTGGAGGGCAGCAGCATGAGGTCGAAGCTGCTGCAGTGGCTGCTGCACAGTCTGCTGCAACTGCTGCTCAGGTAACAGATGGGCTCATTTCATTTCACAACGCTTTTTCCAGCCTACACAACGCAAAGGTTGCTGCTTGTGTTATCAGATGTGTAATTTACACACTGGAGCGACAGCAAAGTCTGATCCAAGTCTAATCTAAGTCTAATCTCAGTCTATCAAAAATGATGGGGGTGAGCTAGACAGTAGCTGCGTACTGTGGAAGTGTAAGAGGCAGCCGTTATTTAAGGCGTCTGTGTTTTTGCTTTTGTACAAGTGACGCGACAATGGTTCAAAACAATGGTTCAAAACATTGGTTCAAAACAATGATCCATAGAAAACGATGGTTCGAAGGTGGATAACAGCGTAGCAGCAGTAAGGAAGCCTTGTTGCACAAGGACGTTTACGCGCACACTCGCACGTGTACTCACACACGCACGCACATACACACACATTCATAACTACACACGCACGCATGGGCTGCTGCAGAAGATGGTGGCCAGCCGTGGAGTGTGCGTGCAGTTGCCCTGAGCTACGCACAGCCCTTTTCGTCGTGTTCACACAATATACGCAGAAGCACACACACACACACACAAACACACAAATGTATAAACACAGGCTGCAGCAGCAGCAGGCGGTGAGCTGTGGAGTGCACGTGCAGCTGCCCTGAGTTACGCGCAGTCCTTTTGGTTCCGTACTTGCTTCCTGCTCAGCAGATGTGCTGTCAAGCACCTGGAGGAGATTGTACTTTCAAGGCTGGCCGATTCTAAGGTGCGTGTGCCTGTACGTGTGTTATGTGTAAAGTTGGCCAGAACCGTGTATATACGGTGTAAATATGGGGTGTTTTAGGCAGGGAAATCATCAGAGGTGGTCATCTGAGGCCCCAAACAGGGGTACTTTAGGAATGTGGCTAGAGTATTTGCGCCGGAACTGGCTATTTTTAAGCTCAGGACCCAGAGGTAGCCCTTCTGATAGCACCTAAGCTTGAAACTAGCCAGTTCCGGCGCACACATCTAATTGCCCGCAGCGTGAACCCTATTTTTCACCACCATTCTCTCATATTTCACCACCCACTGACCTGATTTGTGTCATTTTTGTATGAATCGTTTACATTTCAATCGAAATATCATTGCAACAAAAATGGGGCAAACGGAGCAGCACTTGGTCAGATACTCCATTTTGGCCCATTTCCCTTAAAGAAAATCAGCAAAAGGGGTGCCAAAAAGGTGGAAAATCAACCTTCACCAAATATACCTTTCAAAACCCCAGGATGATTTTGTATCATAAAGCAAGTCCCCCTGTCTTGTTTTGGGATGAAAAGAGGCCCTGGTTGGGGCGTGGTGGCCTGTAATGTGGAAACTCAGTGTCAGTGCCAAAATTTGAAATGTATTTCTGTCCAGACCACTGGGGTGGTCCTTTTGGCCCCAAATTTCATGAACCATCTAGTTATATCATTCAAACATGATTTGTGATTTGCATCGAAAAAGTCACATTTCAGGACATTTGCTTCGTCGACCCCCTCTGGGAAATCATCAAGTGTAGGGTCAAATTCCTGGTATGTGTACAGTTCTGGCCGACCCTGGTAATGTGTCGATATTGTGTAGATGAGTGTGTGCTACGTAGCGTTCCGTGCACACGCGTGTGTGTGTGTGTGTGTGTGTGTGTGTGTGCGTGTGTGTGTGCGTGTGTGTGTGCAGAGCTGTAAAGAGTATGCCGGATGTTTGTGACAGCTTTGGTACAGTCCCCCATGGGTGTGTGAGCTTAGAATTGTTGGTGTGTTGTTACTGTGTAGATACTGTGTAGATACTGTGAATATACTGTGTCGATACTGTGTCGATACTGTGTCGATACTGTGTCGATACTGTGTAGATACTGTGTCGATACTGTGTAGATACTGTGTAGATACTGTGTCGATACTGTGTAGATACTGTGTAGATACTATGTCGATACTGTGTAGATACTGTGTAGATACTGTGTAGATACTGTGTCGATAAGTGCTGGCCAATAAAGTCCCCAATGGGCAAGTACGTAGGTGTGGGTAAGAGATCCATGATTTTTTCCGCTGCCCTTTTTTCCATTTGCTCATGGGTTTTTTGGTGCTTGCTTCACACTTCTCTACGGAGCTGTATCAAGTAGACACGCGCGCACCAGAACATTTTTGCACACAAATTTTGATATCTGTGCAGAGGCTTTTGTTGCCGCTTGTGAGGCAGAAAGCCTGCGCCCTTGTATGCACCTCAACATACGTACATATATTCACCACTAATACATTTTCATTTCATTGTTCATGTACAGTACTTGGAAACACTTTTACTCATAGTCTTCCTTGCTTGCATATCAACTTCAACTTCAGCTTCAACGCAACTGCATCCACTGATCTCCATTGTTTGTGCACGTGTGCCTTGCAGCCTGAAGTTCGGACAGTAGCAGGAGCCACTTTGTCTGGAATGGTGAGCAACAAGCACGGCGGCACGACCAAGCATGTTTGCCTGAAAAGCCTTTTTTCTTTTTTATTAATCAAGACTGGCCCAAGTGTTCGTTTAAACCTTAAAATTGTTGGATGAATCTGAGGGTTTGACCTGGTGGTGAAGTAGGATTCTTTTGTCGGTTGAATGAAGTAAAACGTTAAGATTGCTTGTTTTCGGTTGCTGTTGGCCAGAACAATATTGTTTGTAGAAACCAGGTCTAGTCTCTCAAACAAAATAGGCACAGAATAACACAGAATGACACAGAATAACACAGAATAACACAGAATAACACAGAATAACACAGAATAACACAGAATGACAGAATAAGAAGGTTTGCCAACTCATAATATTTATAACCCTCTTTGTGTACACTTTCACGTTGTGAGACAGCTTACTTCACGTACAATACACATGCACACAAGCTCCCTTTCTGCGCTCAACTCTTATTTTGACCTCACCCTTGTCACTCCCACCGACTTTCTGTGAAACGTTAGGTGCGTGGCATGCCAGAAGCCGAGGCAGATTCTCTGCGTGCCAAGCTGGTGGCTGACGCCAACACCCTGCTGCGACCCAACAGGAATCGTGGGGGTGCAGGGGGCAGAGCCAAGGTTGGCTGCGGTAGCTCTGCACCAGCAACAGGAGATGGCGACACAGGATTGGTGGCACAGCAGCAGCAGCTGCTGATGAAGCATGGCCTGGTGCAGGTGCGTGCATTTATTTGTGTTGCGTGTGTGTTTTTTTGTGTTGTGTAAAGCACAGCACAATTCCCCCCCGTAGTATTTTATACAAAGGGACAGGAATAGGAATGGCCAGCACCATATATTTACAGTGTATATACGGTTATTTTGGCAGGGAAATCACTAAATATGCGGTCACATATTATGCGGTCACATATGGTGCATACATATATACTTGGTTTTGGCCAACCTTAGACAGGAAGGAGGACATGTTGTGGCACCGCAACAACAGCTGGTGGTGGAGCATGGTCTGATGCAAGCGTGTGTGTGTGTATAAATGCACATGTAAGCATCTCTGAGTTTAAGTTATGATCATGAGTGAGCTGCCCTGAGATGAAGCAAGATGAGGTCCTTTTTACTGTTATGTTGGGATTAAACCTTCCTCAAAGCGTTCCTACTGTCCTCTCCTTACACTCATCTTTGTGACTGGATGTGGCATACACACTGGGATCAAGTCTACCTCTGTCCACGCGTACCACCCAATGTCATGGCGTACACACACACACACACATGCACTCATGCAGGGCCTGAAAGCTTTCCTCCTGTCTTCCCCATACGACTGCCCTCAGTGGATGCCCCCATTGCTCATGGCACTGGTGCGGTCTGCTTCAGCAGCACAGGAAGCCTCCCTCAGATCTGCTGCAGCAAAGGTAAACGTGTACAAGAGAATATTGCTGTGAATTTAAGCCAGTTATTAAAAATGCGTGAGGTGAGACAATATGGGGGATAATAGACAGGCTTGAGTGCATCCTTCAATGAGTAAATCAAAAACATTCAAGCAGACTCAGAACTGGACCAAAAAGGTGCTGGGCTTCCCAGCCTCCTTCAGATTTGCGGGCAGCAAAGGTAAAAGATTAGGAGGATAGCTGCATGATTCCTTGCTTTAGCAGACTCAAAGCAAGGGCAGACTTAACACATAGCTGCTGATAGATTGTCGTGACGGCCGCTGTTCTGGACTATAAGAGTGGAGGGAGGAGAGGCATCCTTTTCTGCATGTCGAATCACACAGAAGTGTTGCAGCTAAAAAGCTTACAGGTAAGGTTTTTACCGTACAAAAGTACACCTCCAGGAGAGAGGAGTTTGTGTAACTTTTGGACGGCATGTACGAATCCCCTTATAAATTAGATATTCGGAATCCTGACGTCGAGAGCTTTCGATTGATATATGTATGGGTTTGATCGGAGGGGGGGGGGTGGGGGGGGGGCCGAGTTTTTTGGCCCCCCCCTCCAAAGATTTAATGGGCCACTCCTGCAAAATTTTAAATATATCAGCGGAATACTCAGCTTAAGCCCAGTTGGTCGGCACCCTTTTTGAGCAAGTTGGGTAAGGGGAGAACGCTGTGGACATGTCCAAAAGTCAGAGGCACATGCGCTCGGAAATGCAGGCCACGGGGTGAGTCAAGCCAATGAAGCAGCAATTTACCCCAAACTTACAGGATTGTGCCAGCATGAGATATTCAGTGGAATTCTGAAGAAATGGATGCAATGTGGGACTGTGCAAGCCAGTTATGGGTGCCAGGGAGGTCACGTGTGCATGGGCGTCCGTATCTCAGTTTTTGCCCCATAACTCTGCAACACTTCAGTCTCAGGTCTTGATGAGTATGCAGATGGATGCCCATTTGAAAAAGGAGCAGATTGGTACCCTTTTTGTCCGGGTGGGGGCACCGGGGGTTTTGGGGAGGGGGGGGGGGGGAGGGGGACCCAGCCCAAAAAGTGCACATGCCTTCCTTCAAAAATTATTCTCCTCCCTCCTGTCACCGCTCTAATTATTGTTTTTTGGTGGGGGCAGTGGTTCAATACATATTTATTTCTAAAGGGGCGGTCGTGGGGCGGTAGCGGAAATTGAGGTTCTCGAGCAGTGCAAACAATGAGTTGTCATGAAGCTTCCCGGCACTCCC
>Ga0307974_1002172_pt1:10000-12500 | contig 13872 bp, 10 predicted proteins | sample OrgLakmetagen784_FD_201812 | JGI IMG/M metagenome (GOLD analysis project Ga0307974, IMG submission 201812) | Saline water microbial communities from Organic Lake, Antarctica - #784 | ecosystem: Environmental > Aquatic > Non-marine Saline and Alkaline > Saline | place: Antarctica... | reverse complement strand
CCTGTGCCATCTTCTTGCTCTGTATGCCTTTCCTTGTGCGGGTGTGTAAGATGAGAAGGACAGGAAGGTGAGCCCTTAAGTGTGTTCTCGGCAATTATTGCACTGCCCTGAGCGAAAACATTCCATTAGATTGGGAGATAGATTGCCAGTCCTTGGCCGGTCACAGACTATGTAATTTCCCGCTGTGTAATGTTAAGACTGCTTTTGGGTAATATCCTTGAATGATGCGGTGAATTCCTCCTGTAAGTGCATGCTGGTCAGGGAATTATGAGGGGCATGATACAGGAATGCCTGCACTTCTATGTGTGTGTGTGTGTGTGTGTGTGTCCGATTGCGTGTGTACACACTGACCCCCTCTGAGAGGGGGTGGGCTGTACCCTTGTGATATTGGATGGCAACCTGTGTATGTACTGAGAGTTAACTGGGAAGTGCAGCCTTACTTAAATAGTTAGGAGTGTTGTATACCTGAGAATGGCCGTCAACCCATTGTATCTCAATCCTTTTTGAACGATCTCACAATTTCTATGTAGCACACCTTTTTTTTTAACTCGCAGCATTATTGAAGGCACCATATGTGCTGTTCCCTAGGCTGATCTAGTTTACAAAGTGTTTACAAAAAATTTACTTGCAGGAAAGCCAAGAGAGTGTCAGGTTTCCGCACCCGCCTGTCTACCACCAAAGGCAAGAAGACCTTGCAACGACGAAGGGCCAAGGGGCGCCACGTGTTGTGCAAGTGCAGCATTAAAAAGAGTGGGGGCAAGAAGTAGATTTTATTAAGTTTCATCAGATCAAATAGGCAAATGCACTCATCCCAAGTGCCATCCCTCAATGCAGCCTTCATGTTTTCGGTGCTGGGTTGAGTTTTAGGAGGTGAACATAAGCTCATAGCTATCAAGCTTGCTTTTTGAAAGGGTTCAAGGCTCGAGTATTTGATATAACTGTTTGTTTCTTGCACCTGCAATGCTTCCTCTGTATAAACACACTTCCAAATTTTTGATTCGCCTCTTTCATTCTTCCCTTTACTGATTCCGTGAATGTGGGTCGACCAAGGAGTATGTTGTGAGCACGTGTAACAACATGCTACTAAGACAGCTAACTAATCTTTGACAAATGCAAGCAGGTCAGGGGGGAAGAGGAAAGAAATCATGTCGTTTCCTCCACGCAGTGAACTTGGCACAGATGGGCAGGATGCAGGGTCGCGCAGGGAAAGCAAGGAACCTGCAGATGATTGAGCATGCTTGCCGCGCAAAGAGCGGACCTGGCCAGGGGATTATTATAATTAGAAAACAAGACGTGTTGCGCATCTAAGACATCATCTGGTGATTACACAAGTCCTAGAGGAAAAAAAGAGGAAGCATTGCTCTAGGTGGCGATTGGAATATATGCACTCTACATGGCTGTAAATAGCAACTGGATCACACACTCTATATGGTGGTGGATAGCGTGTCAGATCAAATCACCGTCACAAAGTATAAGATCAGCACATCTACTAATAATCAAAGATGAGTAGCACTAGCAGACTCAGACGCGCACACGAGGATGAGCAGAGATCTAGTGCACAGGCGTGGATATACAGAACTTGTAGAAGCATTAGGGACCACAGCGATGCAAAAAACACACTCCTCTGCTGGATGGTTTCTCCACCTTGGAGGCTTTCCTTGCTTGGTCCAAAGACACCTCAAATATAAACAAGACTGGCCATTTAGCTTATTGAACAAGACACTAGTAACTCTCAACAGTCGACCAACTAACTGCTCTGTCACACGATTCGTCGCTGCCAACGATTGGGCATGACAAGCGACCGGAAAACAAGCACTCTGCATGGCTGTAGATAGCGGCTGGAAAACATGCACTCTACATGGTTGTAGAGTGCAGTTACAAAAAGCAATAGACGGTACCAGGTACCAAAGTGGCTCCTTTTCCTTAATTAATGTGGGGAGTGGCTTTTTACTGCCTGTGTAGCTTTTTCTTTTCTTTTCGACACGCTTTTGGCTGTAGAACCAATCTGTAAGGTAGGGCACCACAGAGTATAGTACAGATTACACGAGCATTGAAAATCATACAAATACACAAACTAATGTACAAGAATGCTTACAAATTAATTCCAGCCGTTTGGCCAACAGCAAGACAGAGTCTCCTACAACGCTTTCCTGACACTTCCAGGTAGATCGCTAAGCACCAAAATCGCTGTTTCGCCCTTGTAATGGGGCGCGTTCCAGTTCATCCTGAATGTTGTTATTACCCTGAGCCCCTGCAGCGTACAGTTGTTATACAAAGAGAGGGACGACCCTGTTAGTAAAAGGGAAAAAACGTTACACATGTTTGAACGTGGCCATTTCCTACACTTTTTTTCTCACACTGCCCTCCGTTTTGTGAAAGAACGTCCCATAAAGAGTAAAAAGTCATTTTGAGGGAACACACAAGCTGCACACGTTTTTGGCCCTTTCTTACACTCCGTCTCCTCACATTGCCCTTTAAATCTTGAAGATACGACTAAAGA
>Ga0307974_1002172_pt1:0-5000 | contig 13872 bp, 10 predicted proteins | sample OrgLakmetagen784_FD_201812 | JGI IMG/M metagenome (GOLD analysis project Ga0307974, IMG submission 201812) | Saline water microbial communities from Organic Lake, Antarctica - #784 | ecosystem: Environmental > Aquatic > Non-marine Saline and Alkaline > Saline | place: Antarctica: Organic... | reverse complement strand
AGGCTGTCATCATCCCCATTCTTCCTATTTTGCCATCATGAACTCATAGCATGCTGTGCGATGCTAGTGAACTGTTAGCCTGCTGCGCGATGCTCGTGAACTCATAGCATGCTGTGCAACGCTCGTGAATTAACAGCATGCTGTGCGATGCTCGTGCAGATGGCCGCGCAGCGTCAATGGTAACTGGCAAGCTGTCTCTGAGCTACCTGGCCGAGTGAGACTGTGCACACGCTCACTCTTCTTTGAGCCAGATGACCTACGGATTCCCATAGCCAGGTGCAGTTTGGTGTGCGCCTGCTTGCCTTAGTGACTTGCACGGTAAAATTTCGTTTTTTATCAATTCAAGGATTTGGCGTCTTAGGCAGATAGAGAATCAGGCGAGAGAAATGAGGTTCAGAAGAAAATGCCCAGTACGGCATGGAAGCTGTTTTGGCCTTCACATATGTATGATTTGCACCAGTGCCAGTGCTTGCTAGGAAATTTAAATTTGGGCTCAACAGACTGCTTTACGCATGATGATGTGGATCATGTGAAGTGCTCCTAAGGCAACCCACCTCGATGTTATAATCCTAAGTTGAAAAGCTTTTTAGCTGTTGGTTTCAATCCAATCTATCTTTACTTTCTAGACAACATACAGCCTACCTGGCAAGCTTGAAACAAGCTGTTGGCAATTCGCAGCTCCTTCTTGTATTTGCTTCCTTGCAATCTAAGTGACTATGCTTATTTCCCCTATCCCTTCCATCCACCAAATGAGGACACGGACCTAACAGGTACTTACTGGGTCGGTCCGTGTTCAAGGGAGTGAAAACCTTTAAACCGAAACTTAGCAGGGTCTATTTGCAGCTCTTGAGGAGCTGCACCGTATGTATCCGGTCTACCCTTGGTGTAAGGTACAGCACTGTTCACAAAGAATTCAACTCGTAATATGTAAGTTTTTATGAAAGTGGGTCAGAGCATGTTTAGAGCGGCCTCTCATATGGATTTCCAAAAGCTCACCTTGACTGCCAATGTTTGACGACTGGCCGTTCAGAAGACAAAAAGCTGGATCCTGATGTCAATAGCCATGTCACTTGCTTTCGGTTTGTACCCTCGCTGCATTTGTTAGTTTCACTCCGGTTAATTGAAATGTATGGTTTCATTTCATTATAAATAATCATTGCATGTACTTCCTAGGAACCATGCAAATCTCAGTGGTCTTACCTGTTCGCATTAATCAATTAATTTAAAACTCTCTGACGCTGCTTCGCTTGCATTGTGCTGCGCTGCACAATCCATCTTTAAGAAGTCAACTGTACATGTTTTTGTGCTGCAGGCTGCCCTTTGCTGACGTAGAGGCTTTGGAAGCGGGGGGGACGCCAAACCCCTCCTCCTTCTCATGCGTGTCCAAAAGCTGCACCAAGATGCGAGCAAACATGCAGGAGCTGCCGTACGTATTTGATAAGGGCAAGGTAGGGCGTACATAAGAACAGAATATTTATGTATATATATATTCTTTTACACAGAACACTGCAGATGGCTGGGCGCCAGGTATTTCCTTATATTTGCACCCTTGATATGAACGTGCCTAGTGTACCTGCCTCTTTAGAAGGTTACAAGGTTAGCTCGGTACACGGTGTGGCATCAAGGTGCGCGGGGTAGAAAACAAAGATGTAACATGGCAGGAACTAATTGTGTTTTATGAGCAGGCTAGCAGTCGCACTTTTTGACTGAAGGCCTTTTTTTGTAAACCTTGTAAACCTTGTAACATGGCAGGAAGCTCTACCTACCCGTGTGAAGCATATATAAATTTCCTTATTCACTTTCGTGGGACGTGTGGAGTGGTTATTCAGTGCCTGCACATGTTTTCTTGTTTCGGTCAGAGATTTGTTTTGCTAGAAACTAGATCGATGTAGATGGGTTTACTAAAAGCCTTTCATTGATTACGCATTTCGACCTCGACTTTGTTTTATGTGGTACTTTTCGTACCAACAATGTTAATCCTTTACAACTTGAAGTGGATGGTATTGAGCGGGATACACCTTTGCTTGCACAATACTTATTACTTATTATTTGCATATTACTTAATATTTGAACGAACATGTGTGTGCCTGTAGTTAATTGCGCAAAAATGACATGCCTGCCTGAGTTAGCCACAAATCCTTAGGTTAGTCAAAATTCCTTTCATGCAGTGCAAAGTCTGCGCAAAATGGAAGCTGGCGTGTTATAAGACCTCGTGACATTCCGCAGCACAGACACGTTCCTCAGCACACAGACACGTCTCTCTTCGTTTTCCTTCCTCGCAGAGCAGTGTGTGGGTGTTCACACTTGCGTATGCTCCCCTCCCTTCTTTACTACCAGATGCCAAGCACCTGCTGGCATTGAATCACAAGCCCAGCCGTTTGCAAAGGGGAAGGGAGCTAGAGGTGAGCAGTTCTATGCTATAGTTCGCTGTAGGCTTCGTCATTACACCACCCGAGCAAAAGCAAGGCATAAAAAGAATGCCTTAAACGAGAGTACACAGCACTTTATGCAAAGTGCCTGCCAGATCTCAGCCTACGCTCACTACGCAAGAACTCCAGTTCTACAGGTGAAGCAGAGAACTGATGATTTTGTGTGTGCTGTATACCTCTCATGTTAGGTCTCACATTTTTAAGCTGTCGGGCTGAAATAGAGACTGCCTCCTGTTATGTGTTATGTGTGCTTCTTTATAAAATCTGCACCTGCTTATTCATCACATCCAAGTAAACCTGCTTTCTAATTTGTCTGTCATCTTTGTCCTACACCACAGTGTGTCCTCTGTCATCTTTGTCCTACACTACAGTGTGTCCTCTGTCATCTTTGTCCTTCACCACGGTGTGTCCTCTGTCATCTTTGTCCTACACGACAGTGTGATCCGAGCAGTGTTATTTCTCACACACATTTATGTCCGATAACCCTTTTACCACAACAATCAGCCATGCCTAGGGTTGGCCAGAACCATACATATACGGTGTGTACAGTGTTTCTGGCAGAAAAATCACCAAGTATACGATCATATGCGGTGTATGTATAAGATTCTGGCCAACCCTAGCCATGCACATTACCATAGGCAGCGCGAGTGATACAGTGTCTGGTCCTAGCATTCTTTATCAGTAAGACGCACAGCCTATAGTTAGGGCTGGCCAGAAACGTATATACACACCGTATATGACCGTATGTATGGTGATTTCCCTGCCGAAAATACCGTACATACACCGTGTATACCTATTAATGTATGGTTCTGGCCAACCCTACTTATAGTCCTACTTTGATTGCACGCATTTTTCAGTGCCTATGACGTGCCTGCCCAGCTTTCACGCCTCTTGCCTGTGCAATTTTTCAAATGCACACCTTGCGCTTTGATCGCAGGCGTTTGTGAGTGCTCGTGAATCTCTGTCCAGCTTCGAAACCTCACGCCTGTACGATTTTTTAAATGCACACCTTGCGCTTTGATCGCAGGCGTTTGTGAGTGCTCGTGAATCTCTGTCCAGCTTCGACACTTCACGCCTGTGCGACTTTAGCGAGCGAGTCCTTCTAGAGGCAAGTACTAAAATGCTGCAAACATACAAATTATGTGGCACTAGGACTTTGGTACGAATTATTCCTTCTTGAGGCAAGTACTCAAATGCTCCACACATACAACTTATGTGGCACTTAAAACTTTGAAACTTTGAAGCTTTGAAACTTGAAACTTGAAACTTTGATTCCTGTGCTGTGCTAAGCTTCCGTACTCCTGTTTTTCGGCGTACATAATGCGCATCATTAGCTAAGAAAGCTCAGTTCCGAGTGAGGCTGTTTGCATAAGAAGGTCAGCACAAACCATTGTCCTCACACGAGCTCATTTATAAAGCTTCTCTAATGAGGTGAAAAGCCGTCATGTGAATTTGTGCTACGTGATGTGAAGTGACACCATTAGGGTGCTTATGGATTGTGAGGAACCTTGGTGGGACTCTGTCCCATGCATTGATTTAAACTCCCCACCACTGAGGTTTATCATATTTACAGATCATACAGCCTGAATCGCATCGTAAAGGAACTAGATGTAGCATTTGACGTGCCTGACATCTTGCTCTCTATTTTCTAAGCTCACGCCATTTTTCATATCCAAGCCACATCGTTGCCAGGAATCTACAGGCGCAGTCGTTCCTAGCTTCCTGACACTGCCGCACCAAGATCAGATGGTTTTCATCCCCTCCTTTCTTCCAGAGGCAAACAACTCCCTCCAATCTGATCTTACTGATCTGGGTGTACACCCACACCCTAACGACAGCTTTGTTGGTTTTAAGCCCACCCACCTCACTCCATTACACTTGTAGGTACCAGTTAGTTTTGAACCTACACCTGTAGGTACCAGTTAGTTTTGAACCTACACCTGTAGGTACCAGTTAGTTTTGAACCTACACCTGTAGGTACCAGTTAGTTATGAACCTACACCTTTAGTTTTGAATCTACACCTTTAGTTTGGTGCCTACACCTGTAGGTACCAGTTAGTTTTGAACCTACACCTGTAGGTATCAGTTAGTTATGAACCTACACCTTAAGCTTTGAATCTACACCTTTAGTTTGGTGCCTACACCTGTGGGAATTAGTTAGTTTTGAACCTACACCTGTAGGTACCAGTTAGTTATGAACCTACACCTTTAGTTCTGAACCTACACCTTGACCTTGGTACCTACACCTGTAGGTACCATTGAGTTTAAACCTACCCACCCCACTCCTGTACACCTGTAGGTACCAGCAGCGCAATTGAGCCCCCTGGTTAGAGAAAAAGGGCACCTAGTCATCACAGGCTCCCGCATCTACTTCCAGCCCCTTCACAACGTGGCAGGTACGAGGGGGGGACTGGGCGTTGTGCATATGCATATGATATGTGCATGCGGATGGATGGTTATTTGAAATTGCTAATGTGCAAGTGCGCGCACGTGTGTGTGTGTGTGTGTGTGTGTGTGTGTGGTGTGTGTGGTGTGTGGGGGGGGGGGGGGGGGGGGTTGGGGCGTGTGGGT
>Ga0307974_1002169_pt1 | contig 13879 bp, 15 predicted proteins | sample OrgLakmetagen784_FD_201812 | JGI IMG/M metagenome (GOLD analysis project Ga0307974, IMG submission 201812) | Saline water microbial communities from Organic Lake, Antarctica - #784 | ecosystem: Environmental > Aquatic > Non-marine Saline and Alkaline > Saline | place: Antarctica: Organic Lake... | reverse complement strand
GGTGCTTGCACATGGGTGGTGTGTGTGTGTGTGTGTGTGTGTGTGCGCGCGCGCGCGTTCAATTGTGCGCCTTTATTAGAACAACACCATCGTGCAGGCCATTGCTGCATTGCTGAAAGTGGAGTGTATGGTGTTGCTGACTCCACGGGCAGTGACTTTCAACTACAACTACTTCCACTTTGGTTGTGCTTACGTGTCAAGTACTTTTCGCATGCGCATGAAAGTTGAAATATTATGTGTGCGTGTTATCATGTGTACACTTTGCGCGTAAATGCAAGCACGTTCTGTGTGTTATAACAAGTACACTTTGCGCATGGATGCAAGGACATTCTATGTGCGTGTTATCACAAGTACACCTTTTGTGTGTGTATGTGTGCTTGGATGTAGAATAATGCATATAGGTACATGTCCTGCATGCACGTGTGAGTGTAGGTGTCTTTGACCATTGATCTAATGCTAGCGTGACTCTGCGAATGCGGTTCTTTGTTGGAGTGTTTGGGTGTGTCTTCATTGAAGCTTGGATGTTGTGTCTCTGTTTAAGTTTGGAGGTGTCTTTGTTGGAGATTGCGTGCCTGCCTCTGTTGGAGTTCAGATGTGTGAGTGCATGCATACGGTCATCAGGGTTAACCAAATCACGCTCATGTTCACAACAGTGCCGTGCCTTGTGTGTGTATGGATTTGCTTTCGTCCGTTGCATTCAGTTTAGGTCATTTTGACTGTGGCCTGGCTGTACTTGCGTGGTGCGCATTTTTATCGCGGCACGCATGTAGATATGTTGTGAAGGCATCAAATTTAGCACCATGCCAGTTGGAGGCCTTTGTATTTCAAGCAAAAGTCATACTGCCCAATTAGATATTGTGGCAAGCGGCTGGCTGTCTCTGCACGCATCATATATCTTGCTTATATTTCTTTGTACCCTTAAATAGTACACAAAAATATGTTATCCTTCTCCCTGTGGAGGTGAGCGATCGAACAGAGGGAAAGGCCCGCAGGGATGATATGCATCTCATGAGTTTCTTGCAGAAGCTGCGTTGAGTGCCATCTGCACACCAAAAGAATCGGCTTGGCTCTGTCACGCTTTCATCCTCCTATACTCAACCCCTTTGTGTGCACACAGTGCTGTGGACAACATCGCGCTTAAGCTGGCCAGCGCAGGCATCGACTTCATTCGCATGCCTGGGTCTTCAGTGCGTCAGGTAGGTGTGTGTGTGCGTGTGTGTGTGCGTGTGCGTGTGTGTGTGCGTGTGTGTGATTGAGTGTGTGTGCGTGTGTGTATGCATGCTTACAGCTTAAAGACTGTAAGTACACCGTATGCCTATGATTATTATTCAGAAGGCGACGAAGCAACCCACTTGTTTCAAACTTAGGCTTGCTTCTTGTGCATCAAGCAAAGGCACCAAATCTTTGGGGAAGTGCACACACCCGCAAACAAATACATACTAACATCCATGTACACAGGCACCCAAACACAGTTGCAAAAGCATGCACATACACAACACATACACACATCCCACATTTCAGATGCACCCCGCGCTGCATGTCCACCCACGCCCTAGGCGGCGCTTCCCTTGCGACAACTACGCACACAGCAACACACACACACACGAATGTTTTCCACTTCAGATGCACCCCGCGCTGCGTGCCCACACCCTTGGTGGCGCACTCAGACACAGTTGCAAAAGCACACACATACACACACATCCTACATTTCAGATGCACCCCGCGCTGCGTGCCCACACCCTTGGTGGCGCACGCTTCCCCCATGCCTGCGCTTCTACAGCAGCCCTGGAGGCAGCAATGTCCAGCGTGCGTGTTGTGGCAGTGACATGCTTGGGCGTGCGCCACCCGCTGCTTGCACGCCGCACCTTTGACGTGTGTGTGCTGGATGAAGCGTCTCAGGTGTGTGTCTGTTTGTGTGTGAGTGTGTGTGCATGTGCGTGCGTGTGCGTGCGTGCATGTGAGTGTGTTTGTGTGTGTGTGCATGCATGCTTTTTTTGTGTATGTTACGGTTTTCATATGCACGTTGCAAGTTGTGAGTAGTTGGCCGGTCTTTGTGTCCTTGGATGATGTGTCTCAAGCATGCGTGTTTTTGTCGTAAATGTTTAGCTGTGCAGGTGCAAAGTGTCCCTGTGACAAGTCTATGAAAGTGACACCTGTACTGAGTCTTCCTGAATGTTGGCAATCGACACACACACACACACACACACACACTTGCACACACTTGCACACACACACACACACACACACACACACTCAAACACACACACACACTCACACACACACAAACACACACACATACACACACGTGTGGCTTGCACAGGTCAGCCTACCTGCATGCTTGGGCCCTCTGGCCATGGCACGCAGCTTTGTGCTTGTGGGGGACCACTATCAGCTGCCGCCTCTAGTGGTCAGCCCAGCAGCTCTGGCAGGCGGCTATGGGGAGAGCCTGTTCCGTCGCCTGTCTGAAGCACACCCCCAGGTGCGTGACGCTGTGTGGCAAGTTGCCTTCAGCATTTGAATCACGTGTAACTTCCTGAGTGGTCAGCCCAGCAGCCCTGGCAGTCCAGCGTAACTAGTCCAGTGTAACTAGTCCAGCGTGACTAGTCCAGCCAAATAGTCCAGCATAGCCCAACAGAGCAAACCGCTTAACAATAATTTAACTCCCTCAGCAAGAAGTCACATTCCTTGGCAAAAGTTGCATCCCTTGTCAAGGAAATTTGTCCTTCAGCAAACACCACATGACTTGGCAAGAAGCCGCATCCCTCGTCAAGGAAGTATGTCCCTCAGCAAACACCACATGACTTGGCAAGAAGCCGCATCTTTAGTCAAGAAAAATCACGTCGGTCGGCTAAATAACACATATTTCAGCAAGTAACCGCATCCCTTAGCAAACACGGTGGCCCTGCATCCCCTGACGTATGACCCAAACATATCTACCTATGTCCTCTGAAACTGTTTTCACCTCTCCAACCCTTACAGGCAATCGTGACACACACACACTCACACACACACACACACACACATGCACACACATGCACACACGCACACACACAAACCCTTACAGGCAATCGTGACCCTGCGCCGCCAGTACCGAATGGCCACAGACATCATGTCCCTCAGCAACCATCTGGTGTACAACGGTGCCCTGCTGTGTGGTTCAGCTGCAGTGGCCCAGGCTTGCCTGCACTTGCCCTACATGCCAATGTTGGGAGGGACGCTGGGTGGATGCACAGGGGTGGGTGCACAGCAGCACCAGCAGCAGCAGAAGCACCAGCAACAGCAACAGCAGCAGCAGAAGCAACAGCAACAGCAACAGCAACAGCAACAGCAACAGCAGCAACAGCAGCAGCAGAAGCACCAGCACCAGCAACAGCAGCAACAGCAGCACCAACAGCAGCAGAAGCACCAGCACCAGCAACAGCAGCAACAGCAGCAACAGCAACAGCAGCAACAGCAGCAGCACCAGCACCAGCAGCAGCACCAGCACCAGCAGCAGCACCAACACCAGCACCACCACCAGCAGCAGCAGCAGCAGCAGCAGCAGCAGGAGCAGCAGCAGTGCAGGTTGCCGGAGTGGGTCGTGCAGGTGGGAGTGCAAGAATGTGAACATGTGTGCTTCTCCGGTAGGGGAAGCCACTTAGGTTGTTTGTAAGATAGTAGCAGCTAGTTTGTTGGAGTGGGTCTTGCAGGTGGGAGCTCAAGAATGTGAACATGTGCTTTTTCCGGTAGGGGGAGCCACTGAGGTTGTATGTGTGTTAGGGGTGAAAGTATCCATGTGCACAGTAGCAGCTTGTTCGCTGGAGTGGGTCGTGCAGGTGGGAGCGCAAGAACGTGGAAGTTGTGCTGAAACCATTTGGGGATATAGTTGTTCAAGAGGATAAGTATCCAAGTGTCCCGTGTGTGTGTACAGCAGCAGTTTAGTTTGCTGGAGTGGGTTACGCAGGTGGGAATGCAAGGATGCAGGCGGTGCTTGTTTCTTGGTGGCACAATGGTCTCCTGAAGACGCTCCTGTGATCTACCGCTACGTCTTTGTAATATAGTGTTAATTGCAATTATATAGTAATTAGTGTTATAATTTGGTAATAGTTAATAATACAGGATTACAATATCAAAATGAAGTATCAAGTATACATGCGTATGGTCGCCCCCGTGAAAAACTCAAACCCCTGCCAGCCAAACAGTCTCACTTAACTTTGCGCAAGCATATCTCTGCACCCACTCCACCATTCCGTGACCTGAGACATGCATTGGATAGCTGATTTTTTGTTCTTTCAACAGATGCTTTAAGGTTGAGGAGAGGTGCAGAGACTGGGTAGATAGTTAGGGCCGAAGAAATGCCAGGAAGCAAAACAGGCATCATTCTTCACAGTCCACCAATCCGCACCCTCTGAAATTCATAAATCATCATTTGTTTGGCCGGAACTCTGGTGTGAGTTGGGGGTCATGGACTGAATGGGAAGGCACAGCTGGAAATAGCGCCACTATGTAAGGTGGAAAAATATCAGAAAAATATGCCAAAAATCAACCAGGCCACCGATTGACCTCATTTAATTTTTGTCGAAGTCATATAATCTGGCCGCGACGCTGAGAGGAAAAAACGGGATTAAACTCGAAGCAGGTATGGAGCGACAGGTTTTTCTGTCTTCTCTCCCTTTGTCCCTTGTGTGAGTGCCTTCCACTCGCCGGCATTCCCAGTACCCCTGCCCCAAATCTGACATTGCGGCATTGTTATGTAATATTTATAATGCTTATATTTTGAAGCAGAGGTCGATCGGGGCAACCTCAGAGATGCTCCATTTCCTTGTAAAAGTGGGTGCAAAATACGCAGCGGGCCCCACAGAACCCCCAGAATGCCAAGTTTCTAGCAAATGTCAATGACTTAGATGTAACATCAAGTATTTAGCATTCAGATGAGGTATAGGGGGCTTTAAATTGAATGGAGAGCTAAAAGACTGGTTGGGTGGGTTTTTCACGGGGTCGACCGTATGACAGCTTGATAGTTTAAATTTAATTTTTTATCTATTTAGAATTTTTTTTAGGGTAAAGGCTGCAGTCAAAGTCGCTTGAGCTTCACATCAAAGTAATGAACAGCATTGTTCCTGAAGTCATTACATTGTGACATGCACATAAAGCATATGTGCACACATGCACACACACACACACGCACACACACACGCAAAAATAAGCACACCAGCACACGAGCATACGTACGCACGCACACACACACGCAGAAATAAGCACACCAGCACACGAGCATACGCACGCGCACACACACACGTACACACACACGCACACGCAAAAACAAGCACACACACTCGCAAAAACAAGCACGCACACAAACACACACACACACAGACAAAAGCAAGCACACACAAACACACAAAAGCAAGCACACACATACACACACAAGCACACAAAAGCAAGCACACACACACATACACACACAGGCTCTCGACCCACAGCGGCGTGTGGTGTTCTTAGACACCACCAATGTGCCTGGCTGTGTGGAGCTGGAAGAGGACGGGACGGTGTCCAACCCTGGTAGGCAAAGGCCTGGGCTCAGTTGGAATATCAGGGGTGCAGCATGCAAGCGCAGCCTGTGTAGGTTTTGCGTGTCATCAGAGGTTTTTGCAGCCGTGTGTACTTAATTTGTATATGTGTACTTAATTTGTATGTAATTTGTATGTGTGTACTTAATTTGTATACCTATGTCAGCTTGTGTTACGTTTGCGTGTCAGAGGTGCAGCATTGTGTACTCATGTTGCATTTTATTGGCTGCTGCCTGTGTACAGTTTGTGCGTCAAAGGTGCAACTGTTGACTTAATTGTGCTCAGTTTGCATCTCGGAGGTGCAGCAGTGTGTACTCGTTTCGCATTTTACAGGATGCAGCCTGTGTACAGTTTGTTTGTCAGAGAGAGGTGCAGCCTGTACGCACTATGCACGTCAGCTTGTGCTCAAATTGCGTGCTAGAGGTGCAGCTTGTGTGGGCAACTGTGCTTAGTTTGCGTGTCAGAGGTGCAGCCTGCATTCAGCTTGCGTGTCAGCTTGTACTCAGTTTCCATGCCAGAGGTGCAGCTTGCGGTCTTTGGTTCGAGAGTGTGTGTGTGTGTGTGCGTGCGTGCGTGCGTGCGTGCGTGCGTGCGTGTGTCAGCTTGTGTCCAGTTTGCATTCATTTTGCGAGTCAGGGGTCCTTGGTCAGGTGTACATAACTGCCCTATATGCTTGGATCCACAACAACATGCAGCTGGAAGATTGACACGGTATATGCGCATGCGTGCATCACCTGTCAGTTGAAATGAGGCTAAGCATCCGGTCTTTGTGAACACTGGAATCCTGCTACCGTCATCCTTTACTGTTGCAGGAAATTTTGGACTCAACGTGTGTGTAGTGTGCGCACCACATAAGCCACTGTTACAGGAAAACTTACTGTTGCAGGAAAATTTACAGTTGCAGGAAAATTTACTGTTGCAGGAAAACTTACTGTTGCAGGAAAATTTGGACTCAACGTGTATGTAGTGTGCACACCACACAAGCCACTGTTGCAGGAAAACTTACTGTTGCAGGAAAAATTGGACTCAACGTGTGTGTGATGTGCGCAACACATAAGCCACAATCCTCAATCCCACCACACATGACATGCTGCACACACAAAACCATGAAAGAAGAGCCACACGATACAACCTCACCACACAATGAAGTATTGCATGCTACCTCATTCAATGCAGGCGAGGCCAGCATAGTCGGCAAGCTGGTGCAGAGCTTGTTGGATTGTGGGGCAGCAGAGGAGGATATTGGCATTGTGTCACCCTACCGAGCACAGGTGTGTGTGTGTGTGTGTGTGTGTGTGTGTGTGTGTGGTTGTGTGTGTTGGGTGTTGCACCCTGAAACTTTAAAAGGCCTTGTGGTCTGTGGAAGCAGAGGAGGACATTGACCTTGTGGCACCCAATCTGAGCACTGGTGTGTGTGTGTGTGTGTGTGTGTGTGTGTGTGTGTGTGTGTGCGCAAAGTTTTGTGTTGGGTGTAGCTGCCCTGGAAGCCTTGTGCTCTGTGGAAGCCTTATGATGTAGGGCATGGGCTTTTTGGCACCCCACCGAGCACTGTGTGTGAGTGACATTTGTGGTTGGAATTGTCTCAAGTCATGTTACAGAGCGCCAGGGGGTGGTGAGTGCGTGTGTTATTGATTCAAGTTGGCCTCGTGTAGCCCATGCACAGGTGTGCGTGTGTGAGTGGACAATTGTAGTTAGATTTGCCTAAGTCCTTATACGGAGTGCAGGTGTATGTGTGTGTGTGTGTGTTTGTGTTAATCAAAATCCGCCTCGTGTCTTGTTACAGAGCGCAGGTGTGTGTGGGACAGTTGTGGTTAGAAGTGCCCAAGATTTCCCATACTTCTGGGCGGGGGTGTATGTGTGTATTACTTAAGTCGACCTCGGTGTCATGTTACAGAACGCAGGGTGTGTGTGTATGTGTGTGCGTGTGTTTGTGCGTGCGTGTTTTTGTGCGTGCGTGTGTGTGTTAGTGCGTGCGTGCGTGTGTGTGTTTGTGCATGCGTGCGTGTGTGTGTTTGTGCGTGCGTGTGTGTGTGTGTGTTTGTGCGTGTGTGTGTGTGTGTGTGTTTGTGCGTGCGTGTGTGTGTTTAAGTTGGCCTTGTGTTTCCCAAGCACAGGTGTATGTGTGTGTGTTGCAATTGAGCTAAGCCCTTAAATGGTTATGGTGTTTAACACCGTGCGCGTTGAGTGTTTGGAAGCCAGCATGCGGGTTGATGCGGCTTGCCTTAATTTCCAGAACTTGGAGGCTTTTTTTGGGGGTAACGTACGTGGGGGATGGGCGCTCTATGCGCATGCTGAGTGTGAGTTTCTCGCTTTGAGTGCTGTGTTATAAACTACGATCATGGCTGTGTGTATGCTGAGTGTACGTGATTTCCTGCGTATGCTGAGTGTACGTGACTTCCTGTGTATGCTGAGTGTATCCTGTGTATGCTGAGTGTATCCTGTGTATGATGAGTGTATCCTGTGTATGATGAGTGTATCCTGTGTATGCTGAGTGTGTGCGTGTGTATGCTGAGTGTATCCTGTGTATGCTGAGTGTACGTGACTTCCTGCGTATGCTGAGTGTATCCTGTGTATGCTGAGTGTATCCTGTGTATGCTGAGTGTACGTGACTTCCTGCGTATGCTGAGTGCTGAGTGTAAGAATTAGAAATAAGTACGCAGGCAGTGAAAGCCACTCTTCACATTATCTGATAAAAGGATTACTGGGTGTAAGGAATAGAAAAATATACACAGGCAGTGAAAAACCACTTTTCACCTTTCTAAAAAAATTGGGGCCTCTTTGAGTATCTCGCTGTACGTGCTGTGTCACGAATCATGATGCCTGTGCTGTGCGTATTTGTAACTTATGATATGCTGCAATATGCTGCAACGTGCTGTGTCACGAATCATGATGCCTGTGCTGTGCGTATTTGTGACTTATGATATGCTGCAATATGATGCGCATGCTGAGTGCCAGTGCTTCTTTTTTGGAGACGTATGACGTCTTTAGACGTGAAACCCCTACTATTTGGGCATAACGGAAAGACGTGAAACCAAGGATTTGGGCCCCGGGGGGTCTCCCGGCAAAAACCGACCAAGGGCACCTTGAGGCCTTCGTGGGCCCTTTGTGGGCCAAAATTTAGCCTCAGAAATCGAAAATTTCAACAGTTTTAAAATTTGTTTAGATGGTTGGTTCGCCTGAAAGAAAGGGAACCAAGCAGGGAGAGAGTGATGGAAGGTACAAAGAGGGGGAAAAGCATGGTGCAGCCTGCATGGCTAGAGCACAAGGATGGGCCTTTAAGTACACACAGAAGGGCATGCCACTGGACAGGAATCAGCCTGCGCGCAGCAAGTAGTTGCAAGATGGAGGTCCGGGGGAGGACAACCTGTACTACCTCTGCTGCAGCATTTGCAGCACCAAGGTAGCAGCATGCAAATTTCAAAGCAGGTCCCAGAATATCAAATTCCATGAAGCAAGCCAGCTGCATCAGCGCGCAGCACTGAAATGGCAAGAGATTCAGGACAAGAGGGGTGTGTTGCAAAGTTACCAGGATGCAGCTGCACAGCTCACAGCTCAGCGCCGTGTTGTGCCGGGCAAACGGCAAGCCTCAAGACGCGCACAGTAGGCTTACGGACATATCAGTGTTGGTACATGCTTTATTTTTGTTTTAGGGCCATGCCTAAAACATTTGATTTATTACGTGCACGGACATTGAAAGGGTGTAAGACGTCAAACAAAGGTTTTCAAAATGGCCAAATTTGGCTGTGACGTGAAACGAAGGTTTTCCAAAATGAAAAAAGAAGCACTGCTGAGTGCTGCATAAGTTTTACCATCACGGGTATGCTGGCCCACGTAATTCTTTATTAGGGCTATTAAATAGGGTTGGCAAGAACCATACATTTGTAAGTATATGCGGTGCACATACGGTATTTTTAGCAGAGAAATAACGATACGTATAGTCATACACGGTGCAGATGTACGGACCTGGCCTACCCTACTATTTAATGATGTGTGTGCTGGGTAAATGTGGCTTGCTATGTTGACTGCATTTATGGAGTTTATTATGGTGAGTATGCTGAGTGTGCGTGCCTTGTGCCTTGCCTAGCAGCACAAGAGCTTCTCACACCCCACATACAAACCCTCCTCCTGTTTTTTGTATTGTGTTACCATAGTGCGCATGCTTGAAAAAAAAAATGAATGTCACCATGGTGTGCATGCTTGAAATGTCTTACTAAATTCATTTGCTTCACCTAAAGATGCAAAGCCCATCTCTGTGACCCAAAAGTATAAGAACTCCGTAGCTACAACCACAAACACCCGCAAAACACACACACACACACACATGTTACTCATGCACCCATTCACACATGCAAGATACACTCGCAAACACCCACACGCGCAAAATACGCGCACAGGTAACCCTGCTGGAAAAGGCAGTGTGCGCTGCAAAACTAAGAAAAAACACCACTCATACTTTTACAAATACTCGCAAAATACACACACACACACACACAGGTGACCCTGCTAGAAAAGGCAGTGCACGCTGCACTCCCCCCTCCCAAGCTACACAACAAAACAGCAGCAGCAGCAGCAGCAGCAGCAGCAGCGGCTGCAGCAGGAGCAGAAGCGTCTGAGTGCGTAACAACACAGCTGCCGCCGCCCATGTCAGGCACATCAGACCCGGTGCAAATGTGTCCCACTCCAGATCTGTTGCAGGTCCGCCCCTCTCAAGCTCCGCATGCTCCTGCTGCTACCAGGTCAGTGCCACTATCAGGCACGGCAGCAGCAGGCGGTGCAGCAGCAGCAGCAGCAGGAGATGCAGCAGGAGGAGAAGGAGGAGGAGCAGCAGCTGCAGCGACAGGAGCAGAAGCGCAGGCCCGCCTGCCTTCTGCGATGGAAGTGCTTACAATTGACAAGTACCAGGTACTGTGTGCAGTTTGGGTTGGCCGGAACCGTATACACACACCTTAAATGACCGTATGTAGGTATATATTATAGGTTATAGGTTATATATAATGTATAGGGCCATTGTTTTGCTAAAAACACCGCATGCACACCGCATACACACGTAAATGTGTGGCTTTGGTCAACCCAGCGTATGCTCTCCTAGCAGCAGCAGGTTGCGTGCCTGTGCAGTCTCTGAGGGCTTATTTGCGCTCAAACCAGGTGCTTTGTTCGCATGCAGATCGAACCCATGTGCGTGCTGCTGGGTTGTGTGATTGGTGTTAATTCAATGCTATCACTGGAACCGCAACATGCATGTGGCCTATCTTATAGTGAAGACGCAAAACCTGCGTGCCTGAAAAGTGGGTGCAGCGTCACCCCTTTTTCATGTCAGCTCTGCGATTCATTCCATGTCCATGCGCAATCTATGCAGGACCATGTTAAGCCGTGCTTTCTGCATCCGAAATGGCAGGACACGAAATGCACATACTGTCATATTATGCAACCATGCATTCTTGTCTGTTTCGCTCTCAAGTGCTAACAAGCTGCACAATGCATGCCGTACTTCGTGTGTGTGTGTGTGTTTGTGTGTGTGTGTGTGTGTGTGTGTGTGTGTGCTCGTACATGTGTGTGCGCCCATACAAGTACGTACACGTTTTTTATTGCACACAGACAACACACTCACACACACAAGAATGCACACACACTCTCTCTCACCAATACACTCACCTGTGCTCACTTTCAGGGTCGTGACAAACCATGCATCGTGCTGTCCTTTGTACGCTCCAACAGCCGTGGCAGTGCTGGCCGCCTGCTGGCAGACTGGCAGCGCTTAAACGTCGCCCTCACTCGCGCAAAGCACAAGCTCATCATGCTGGGCTGCGCAGCCACACTGCAAGTGCGTGGGAGTGGTGGTGGTGTGTGATTTTGCATGTTACTCCTATGTCGCTTCCTGTGTGCGCATGTGTGTGGGCGTATGCATGTGTCGGCTGTGCACATGCACGCCCAAAGCAAGGTGCCTGTCAGTGAGCGTTTGCTGCGCTGTTGAAGGTAGCAGCTGCATTACATAGGCGCGTAACGAAAAAGGCTGTATGTGTGAAACAAAGGATGTACGTGTGAAACAAAGGCTTTGTTCACACACCAAACTAAGGGGTTTTCCACACTACACAAGGTGCAAAAAAAATGCATTTGCTTCAGAGCATAGCAGACGGGGCGGTCGACCTCTAAATAACGCAATTGACCTGACTCTAAATAACGTAATGCAACTAACTTTAAATAATGTAATGCAACTAACTCTGAATAACGTGATGCAACTAACTCTGAATAACGTGATGCAACTAACTCTAGTTAACGTGATGGTTAACTTTAGAGATGTGGCGGTCGACCTTTATTTAGTGTATTGGAACCTGTTTCAGATGGAATGTTTCAGATGGAATGTCTCCCTAAATAACGTAATGGAGCCTGTTTCAGATGTCGCTTTGAAGGTTTGGATATGGATGCTTCTGCAAATGAACCCTTACCCTCATAAAGTAGTTGCCTCTTGGATTTTGGCAGTGGCGTACTGTAGCTTGCAAGCATACAGTGGAGAGGTGAAGGCACCTCAGCAGTATTTCACACTGTGTCAGTATTACACTCTGTGTCAGTATTACTCTGTGTCGGTATTTCACTGTGTCAGTATTACACTGTGTCAGTATTACGCCTCAGCAGTAGTACTCCCCAGCAGGCTACGCACTATGTCTGTACTATTCCTCAGCAGTATTACACACTGTGTCAGTAATTCACACTGTGTATGCTTGCCTCAGCAATATTGCAGTGTAGGGCTGGCCAGAACCGTATATATATACACACCCTAAATGACCGTATACTTGGTGACTTCCCTGCCAAAAATATTGCATATATACACTATATATATGGCTCTGGCCGACCCTACTGCAGCAGTTTTCACAATGTGTATGCGTTCCTCAGCAATACTGCAGTGCCATCAGGTTTTCTTTTTTTGCAGTGCCATCATGATCCTTTGTCTGTCTCCTCAGATGAAATGCTGCATTGGTAGCATTTTGTATTTTTGCCTTTACTTATTTTCTCATTGTGTGCAATTATTGGAAGCGATCCAACTCCTTAAAAGATGTGGCTCAATTCACATGCAATTCGCTCTTCACAGGAGGTGCCAATGCTGAAAACCATGATGGTCCTTGTTAATGAGCGGGGCTGGAGGATACCGGCAGAAATGCCTACCGATTGATTCATCGCTATCAATGAGGAAGAGATCATCCTTGCTTGAACAGAATGTATGGGGCGTGCTTGCGTAATTCCGTGTTGTAAATTAGATTAATTTATTAATTGAAGAACATTGTACATAGCATGAGCATGTCGTATGTACTTTCGCACCTAATTTTTTGGGAAGGCTCTTGCAATGCTTGGCGAGCGACACCGTATGACACTCAATAAGCCAAGACCCTGAATTACTTAAGGGGCAGTGCGGTCAAGCACGGAGGGTGTGTGATCCTGTTTATGTGATTCCTGTTGTGAGTCTGTATATATGTGCTCCTTAATGTGCTTGCTGTGTGTCCTGGTAGGTTGCCATATTTCATTCCATTGTATCCCTCCGGTTCTCAGATCATGAAAGGACACAGCTTCTGTCCCTCAATGTTTGTTTGCGAGGCTGTTTTTTTGTGGCCCGCTGCTTTCTTCAAATAAAAACCTGTAAGATGCTGTCTGTACTCTCTTGGAACAAGCAACATTACAATGGAGGTCGGCATGGAGCTTGTACCAGCACAGCATGTTTTTGGCGCAAGCTAGCTGCCGTTGATTTCCTAGTTTGCTCAGCCCCTGACTGACAGCCGTGTCGAAATGCAAGGGAACAGGTGATTAATTGAGGTAGCTAGCTGGGTCCTGAGCCCGTGCCTACAGCTATTTTATTATGATGGCCCAGGACTAACTCGAGAGTCTGTTGTAGTCAGCTGGGTGATCTGGTGATCTGAGGAAAAGGAGAGATTCTGTTACAATCAAATTTACAATCATATCGTTCAGACACCAGCTTGGGGTCAACTCAATTGCTTACTCAAGCATCTAGATACTATTGTTAGCAATAAAACTATCTGTAAACTCTCTGTGAAGATTAGAATAGATGCTGATTTATCACAAAGGCAAACGGTCAGGCAGTTGTCACGCCCAATTGTTGGCTGTGACGATTCGTGTGATTTGGTTAGTTGGTTTTTCAGTTGAGGTTGTTTTGCCTTGTCTCGTGCAATAAACTGGCTTCGCCAGCAGTTGCAGCGATAATGGTTACAATGGTTACAATGGTTACAATGGGGGGTGACCTTCAGCCAGGTAGTTTGGCTGATCGGCTGCTGACTGGTCTCGGCCAGCCACAAATAAATCCATAAGCTCAGAAAGAAAAAGAAAAA
>Ga0307974_1002167_pt1 | contig 13888 bp, 17 predicted proteins | sample OrgLakmetagen784_FD_201812 | JGI IMG/M metagenome (GOLD analysis project Ga0307974, IMG submission 201812) | Saline water microbial communities from Organic Lake, Antarctica - #784 | ecosystem: Environmental > Aquatic > Non-marine Saline and Alkaline > Saline | place: Antarctica: Organic Lake... | reverse complement strand
GCACCCAAGCGCGTTTGCCTTTGACTTGTGGGCTTGTCCACAGACCCCCCATTTAGCCTGATTTTCTCAAAGAGGGTGCCAATAGACAATTCACGAGCTCAGGAATTCATTGATATATTTAAAACTTTGTGAAAGTGGCTCAGAAATTTTCTGGAGGGGGGGTCCCAAAAAGTCCAAACCCCCTCGAGGGACCACCCACCCCCGACCCCCTCGGATCGCACCCATTTATATATCAATCGATAGCTCTCAATCTCAGGATTCTAAATATATGATTTTTAATGGGATTGACCCTTGACGTCCAAAAGTTATGCTCACTGGGGCCTCCTGCTACAAGGGCCATTAATGCCAATGCTCATGCGCATACCTAAGCAAGCCTCGTCAGCAAATCCCTGGTGAGGGGGCTGCGCTCCATCGTAGGTGTATGTACGTGTCATACCATCTGCTGCGTTGTCGTCGTTGTAACCTTCTGTGTCTCTGTGGGTGCTACTGGAATGGTCTGTGTGCCCTGAAGCAGCTGGGCTGGCAGCGGCTGGAGGAGGGAATGGATTGGGTGAAGAGAGCGTTTGCTCTGCTTTCTGCCAGGCCGGAGCTGTTTGCGTGTGAGAGTGGGCAGTGCTGCAAGTATAGGAGATTAGGAAGGTTGACCTAAGACACAGGGCGTGGATGTCAGACATGGAGTAACTAACTAAATATTTGGTCGGTAGCAGCTGTGCACTGCGGCGCAGCTCAATCAGGATAGGCACTTGCATGCAGTTTCAGCATGTTGCAGCATGTTGCAGCAGCGTACAGGTTTTGAACGGTTAAAGAAAGTTGATAGGATTGGCCACAAACATGAAATAAACAGTAGACGATGGATGCATCTGGTTCTGGCCACCCCCCATTCTGCTGTCACACAGACCTGCTGGTCATGCCCGGGGTCTCGCTGTCTCGGCTCACAATGGTAAGGCTGTGCATTGGATGATCATCATTTCCGCCCCCCCTTCCTCCTTCACTTTCCCTGCTGGGAAGTGGCTGGTTTATGACGTCAGGCTGGGCTTGGAGGTTGATGGTGCTAGGGCGGATGTAGTCATCTGTCACGCCTGAAGCGAGTGGAATGGATGCAGGAGCATTAGTGCATTCATGGTACAAAACTGTCTCACAGTCTGTATAGAAAGGCAAACAGTGATGATGGAATTGCAAGTAGAAGGGAGCGCACGGCAATTTTGGCTTAGCCAGCTTGTCAGGTTTTCATTGCGTGAAGACACCATCTGTAACATCATCACTGAACTCACACGAGAGCAAAATAGAAGGGCTAGATTCCATAGTTGTGTTCAATCACTGCCCCAATATTACATAGATTCCATAGTGTGTGCCAATCACTGCCCCAAATAACACAAGGTGTACCGATGCCCTGTAACACTACTACTCTTCCTGACAATGACAGGTTGTAAATCGTTTGTAACAGCAGAGCCACGACTTACGTTCGTAAGCCATGATGTCTTCAAAACTCATTTCTGATGGCGCATCTGTTTCTGATCGCTTTGATAGTGACCCTACCATCGCTCTCTTGTGCCTGTAAGTGCAGGTGGTCATTTTGCGTGAGAGAAAGGGATTTACTAAGACCCTGCATCTTTGCTTACAACACCGTTAACCGGCACTGTCATTATGCTCCTCAATCATGTCCTTGTGTTTGCAAACGCACCTCATAGTAGCATTGATAGCTGATGAAAACACCTCGGCATATGTCATGCCTGCTGGCGCTACGTTTGTGCTCTGCTTGTTTTTTGCCTGAAGTGAGAGAACAAGCAAAACAATGGCGACGCACGTGCACCGTTAGTGCACAGGAGTTTCATGACTCTTTGCGTTTGTGCACGTACCTGGTGCACAAGGATTTCCGCTTGCAGTGCTTTCAGCCTTGCCTTTTTGTCATAACTGCAGGCTTGTAAGTTTTCCATCCTTCTAAGGCCAATTGGCCGCAATAATTAAGTTTTGAGGTCTCGCTACACAACTTAGGCACTCTAGACATTACATTGATTGTACCATTGTTGTGTGTGTGGTTTACCCGTAGAATAGCTTACCGGGTACGCTAGGAGGCTTGCCACGACAGATATAAACTAAAAATTGCATAGAATTCCAAAGTCTCTGCTGCCGTTTGAGCCATGTCCTACGCATCCTTCTTCAAGACCTTGCCCATTTCCATTCCCGGGTTCTTGCCAGTGAGCCTTGGGCTGTACGGTAAGCTTTCTTGAAAGTTAGTTTGGCTGGCTGGCTGGCATCAAGAAAGGATTAGGTGCACAAAATGTTCAGGCCGCTTTGCAATCGCACCAGCTCAGTGGCTGCTCCACGAGAGCATCAGGCCAGTGTTCTGACCTTGCATACATCCTTTTCTGCAGCATACGTCAATGTATTCAACGGCAAGCCCTCCCTATGGACCAGAGAAATCAGCAAGGCAGAGTTCAAGTAAGTTAGCAAGGTGCAAGCACACGAGAGCAGACACACACATGCGCACGCATGCATGCACGCACGCACGCACGCACACCCTCACACACACATATATACATGTATACACACATGCACACACATACACACACGCATGCGCACGCACATGCGCAGGCACACACACACACACACACACACACATTCACACACTCACACATCCGTATACACACACAGACACACGTATACACACAGACACACACATGCACACGCACATACGTGCACACACACACACGCATGTGCATGCACACACGCAAGCACACACACATACATAACACACACATACACACACTGACAAATAGTAGGTAACATCATTAGGGGATGCATAAGGTAAAAATCCGGTGTGCATCGCACTCCTGGTTAACCCTTCTTCCGAAAGGCAACCTGTGGTGCACAAAGTTAGCCGTCGTCTGACCCTTGTTTTGCGCCTTTTTCTTTGCAGCGCAACGCCCATGGCCTACCTGCAGAACCCTGACCACCATCCGGTTGCATGCCCAAAGGTAAAAGCAATGTTAGCAGGTTGGAATGAGACATCAAGCTTGATTTTAACGCAAAAAGGATAAAGCAGGTTATTTCAGTCGATAAGCCTTGGCTCGCTGGCCGTCCGACTGCTAGGCACAAGCAGTAATCTTAGATGTTGGAGCTCTGATTTGGGGGAAGCATGGTGTTAAGGTTTTTATTCGGAGGACTAGGCACCATTGGACTTGGCACCATTGGCAAGCAAACGCGATGTCACATTGCAATGATGCGCGTAGCAAGGCCTTCACACTTAGTATTCCAGTGTCTGCATTATAAATGACAATCGGCAACAGCTAGGGATGGCCCAAACTGTACATGGGATTCCATATACTGTATATACACTGTATATGGCCATATGTACGCCGTAATTCCGTATACACCATATGCATGGAAATTTGGAGTCACTTAGAGCAAATTCAAAAGGGGTCATTCTGCAGCTCTTTAATAGCTGAGCACGCACGCCAATCTTTTATACCTGAAAATGAAAGGTTAGGGAGCTACGCTTGCTTTAAGCCAAAAAGACCCAAAAATGGACTTTTCTGGTGCAAAAATACTGTTACTGTAAACCACCATAACCACCAGTAAAACAATTACATGCATTTATAGAAAAGGGAAGCAAAGGGAGCGCTCGTTAAGAAGAGGGGTGAGAAAAAATCTTTCAGAAAAAAGAGCAAAGGAACTGCTTCTGCTGGGAGTTTACTCAATTCTGGAGGGTGGCTGCTAATAGGGTCCATATATGGTCAGCCAAAAACCGCAAACAGTCATACGGATACGGATACGGTCGGGAATTTCCAAATACAGTACCGGTTATACGGCGTATCGAAATTCACCGTATTTTCGTATGTACGGTTTGGGCCAACCCTAACAACAGCCCATTTCTTATGTCAACAAGAGGTCCACACACCGCCCCCAGCAACTGGCAAGCAGCTCGCACCCATTCGGGCACATTTTTCAATGTTGCGTGCCTGCAGGTTCCTGGTCAAGCTAAGGTGCCTGACGCTCTGAGCGAGCTTCACCACAAGGCACACGTCACTGCCCACCACTGAGAACTAGTAGATTTGTTGATGCCGTAGTGACTGTGATAGCGGCTAGAATGGTAAATAATAAATGCACCCACGCAGCTGTTTCTAGCTCTCGAGACGCCGGATTTATCAGGAAAAGTGCTTTCTTGTTCGTGTAACAACAGAGGCAGCTCTTTGTTCCAGATTATTGCTCAGTATAGAAAGGGCGGGTGCGTAGTGCGTAACAGACTCATCTTTGTAGTTTGCGTGGCTCATTGAGCTGGCCTGGCAGGCAACTGCTGCGGCAGCACGAAATGTTAAGGCGGCGGTGAAAAATCACTCTATACACTAGCAGCTACTAAGGTAAGGTAAGGTAAGGTTACATCGCAAAATATGCCTCTGGTGGGCATCTGAGCGGAAGCTTGGAAAAAAGCCTGTAATTAAACAAAAATATTGCTAGAAAAATCAAGGGAACAGGGCTAGGCACTTAGCTACAAAAGAGGCAACACCAAAATTATCAGGTTGGTTCATAAAGGTCCTCAAACGAGCTGGGCCATCTTCACACTGAGGTAGGAAGACAAGCTGTTGCTGTGTGCGAAGGCTGGCTGGATGTTCATGCGGACAGTCCAACAAAATGTGTTCCTCATCCTGAATAGTGTGCCAGTCACATCTGTCACACATCCTGAGCTCATAAGGCCTTCTATCCCTGTCATGACGCATTCTTTGGACCAGAAAGTTGTGGCCAGAAAGGCGAAGGCAAGAAAGTGCGTGGCTGAAATTGCTGGAAATGTCCAAGTCAAGGAAGGTAGGCTAACGACTTATGCATGATCAGATCTTCAAATCGCAACCTTACTTTTTCTTTTTTGAGTTGGTTGCTTAATCTTTATGAAAAGGCTAGCAGTCAAGCAGCAGGAATGAAGGCTGCAATCCTCGTAACCCTTACCATCATGATGAGGCTAACGCTATCTGATTTTTACATAGTACTGTATGCTCTTCTCGGGTAACTACTAGTACCTCCAACTTAGATTTCCAGCAACTTGCTTAAGACAAGAAACTGAAGTCAAACCATTGGGAGGTTCACCTAATTGAATTTTAACTCTGTGATGGCACTGGGCCTGACCCTGAGGTTTTTAAAAGCAACAGCACAGTTCAGCGTGCTTATCTCTGACCTACATAGACAGGGATATAGGGAGTCAAGCTCCGACCGGAGTCAACGTGATCCTCATTAGAGTAATGGGGACTATTTGCAAGACCATACAGACAAACCTCTAGCAGTCCTCCATCTGGATTGCCATAAGATTAAAAAGTCGACACACAAACTGAATGAACACTCCATCAGACATGCTAAACTCATAAAAACAAGATATGCACTGCAATACAACACAAAAACACCAGTCAAGGTGTGGGTCTGGGTGCCACGGCACACAACCCCCCTGACCCACACTGATTTCTTTCAATCGTGTGCTTGCGCGGTGGGGGTTGCCTGGTGCGGCACCTACGTAACCCTCTCCCTTAATCATGCTGGCTGTGTCATCACTACTACCAGCGGAGTCTTTTGTTTTCTTTCTATGATGAGGGAGAAGTGGGGACTTACATGCCATTAACATATTATAATACAGCCACCATCATCCATAAAATCGGAATGAAGCAGACACCATCGAACCGAACTGTTGCAAAGCACACCACCTACCTAATTACAACCTCTCAAATGTGGAGCCCTATTATACATAAACTTGGTGCATATCAAGCAAACATCAGTCAAATACAGAAAGGGCCAGATAATCTCAAGGCGTCCTCAAGTAGGATAAAAACCGACATCCAGAAATTGCCCCCGCTAATTCAGCCAGAGTACACCAATAAATTTGCAGGGACCTCCTTCGTTCAAAAGCCCAGAGATGGCATTGTAGCACTAATGCTTGGCATCCCCTGACCCCCATTTGTGTAAAGGTGGGCTGCGCTGCTTGCTTGCACGCCATTTGCAGCAGCAGGATCTTTGTCTGAAGCTGCACCGTTTGCGCCAATTGCGCAGGGCTTGTTGCAGGACTTGTTGCACTCCACGCTGGCTTTGTTGATACCAGAGGGTACATCTACACTGGGGTTGCCTGTTTAAAGGTAAGGAACGTCAGTGTAACATTGGATAGTAGAGATACGTCTAATTCGATGAATAGTGCAATTGAAGCAGAACTTAACCCACTTAGGATTCTTTCTAGGTGAATAAATCTGACGAGTTCGCACCGGTGAAAAACCCGACAGGCTTGAGGTGGTAGCCTACGGTTTCGACGGGCATGACTGGGAAGTCTTCAATGCGCACCTGTGTCAGTTAAAAGAAGAAAAGTGAGGACATTTAATACAAAATAAACGCTTGGAGAACGAGCAAGCAAATTGGTGCGCTAAATGCACCTGTGCTTTCCTTCTACCCCTTGGCACAGCAGGCAGGTCACAGGGACAACACTGGATTGTCAAGCAAGTCATAATGAAATACCTGAATATATTTTTGTGGAGTAATTGTTGACACCAAATACTTAGTGCTGTTCAAGATGTGAGGTGCCTCGTTGGGCAGCCTTTGTACGTCACTACATCAATTGACCAAATAAATTCAAAAAACTCACCACGTGCGTGACCCCAAACGAATACCAAACAACTGGGTCAGCTCCCTCCAGGCTGGCATCCTCTTTGGTCCACTCGCTCAGACCATGGCAATCTTTTTCGTTGAAGACAAATTCACCCGCAGGGAATCGCTGGCCTGGGTTGAAAGGTGTCACCCTGTGTGGCAGCAACGGAAGGGGGAAATTATGTCATGCAGCACGATTTACACAATGCAGGACAGAATGAGCAAGACAGCTGCATTTAGCAGCTTTTAATCAGTCGACAATTTCCTCGGCTACTGCAAACACAAAGCAAAGCTGGTCCAGGCACATTGGCTGGCCAAAGACTCACCACAAATCCTTTGTAGCAAAATGGCCCTTTTGGGCAATCAGGCTGTCTGTGGGGTGGGCCATCAATCCTGGCGCCGCGTGAGGGACCAGCTTGAAAGATACTGGCTTGTGTGTTCTTGGGTTGAGCACCTGGGCGATGAGTGGAAGCAAGTGATCTCAATGTCTCAGCGATTGCTGACATGTTTCAGAAAGCGAAAGTATTTGCACAGACACACATACAACACTCACCCACGTCAGCAATCTTTCCTTACCGTGGGGTTTGTCATCTTCCAAGCACGTGCAGATGCTGGATTGGCCAAGCGCTGTGCGCTTTTGACAGTCAGCAGTGGCTGCTCCTTTGCCACAAAGGCATTTGCATAAGGGTTCTTTGGCCCTGGAGGCACAGACTCACAGTTCACCTGTAATGCACGCACACTCAAGTCCTTGGTGTGTGTGCTGAAGTAAGCCAAGTGCTCGCCTGACACCGTTTTGGAGAACATCCATGTGGATTGAAAAAGTTAGGAGCACAAAGCCACTCCTGAGCCTTTTTTGAACGGCAGTGAACGGCATTTGTCTTGCTCCAAAAATGAAACTCTTACCGGAGGCTGGAACGCCATTATACGACGCCAACGTTCCCAATAATCTACCTGCATCTAACTACTGACACATCCAAAGCCCACCTCACCTCAGTAATCACCACGTCTTTACCACCGTGCTTGTCATCAATGGCTGGGTCAATGCGCGCACAGAACATGTGCTGCAAGAAAAATGGCACGGGACCATTTTTGAAATCATTTACATTTATGATGCTGGTTTGGCTATTGTGAGTATGCTGATGCTGGTCCTGAATGTCAATTAACAAGCAACACATTCTTCAATTTGTGTAAGTAGTTTCTCAAGCTCACATGCAAGGCTATACGTGCAAGTCCAGGTGTGCACACAAACATACTTGCCAAATCTAACGAACCCCTGAATGCCACACATGACACATGATGACTAGGGTTGGCCAGTACCGTGTATATACACCTTATATGACCGTATATTTGGTGATTTCCCTGCCAAAAATACCGTATATACACCGTATATATATGGTTCTGGCCAACCCTACATACGACACATTGGCAACAAGGGAGAATTGGTGGTGCATGCTAACAAGCATAACCACTACCTGGTGGTGCTGAGCGTTTACGTTTGGCATCACAAGTGTCCCTGCATGACAAAGGCAAGAAGACACGTGCTTGCATGGTGATCTGCAGCAACCTCCAACAACAATGCCCTGCCTTTGATCATCACATGGCTGGCGTCTAGGTACACAGCTTTGCTTTGTAGGTGAAACACGCTCAAAAGACACACCGTACTCAGGCTCCTCCTCTCCGGGCGACAGCACGTTCTGCACAACAGGATGAAAAATGAAGAAAGGATAGGAAGGAGTGTAATACACTTTGTTCAAGAGGGACCTCCCCGCCAAGAGGCTTTCATTCCACTTCTACCATGTCACATTGTAAATGCTAGTGGCGCTCTGTACAACAACCAGCAATATGGTTCTATCAGCTATGATTTTGAGTACGCTGATTCTGCTGACTGGCAACAAACAAACCATACACACACACAAGTCAATTACACTCACGGTGGACAATTCCCCCGTAAGCTTGATTTCAAAGCTGATGGTGCCATCCAAGTAAAAGTAGTAATAGAAACAGTACTCGTAGTTGACGACAGTAGAAACGAAGCTGATCACAAGGCGTCTGGAGCGTCTGCTCTCGTTGTGTCCTGCACGCAACGATGGAAATGAAGAGCTTTTATTTCTGGTCTGTCTGATTTGTGAATAAGCACCTTTTAAGCAAGACATGACGCCGCCAGTCTGTCAAGCTGAAAATGCCTTGGTAATCTCACGAATCAGCATCTAAGGCAGCATTCACCAAGTCAGAAAAGCTCCCAAATTGCAGAATTCCAAAGCACTCACCTGTGCGCCACTCCACGTGCTTCCAGAGAAGGCCCACGTCCTCTTCGTGCATGCAAATCACCTGAAGCATGAGAAGCACGTGGATCTAATTGTCAATTGAAATTTAGTAAAAGGCACGCGATAGTAAAACAAAGTGTGAAATTGCAGCTAGTCTGCTTCCTGGTGTGACAAGAATGAGGAAGAGTGAGCTTTAAGTTAAGCAGATCCGATTTCTACCCTTTCTTGCATTGAGTATTTTACATGTGCTCGATTCAGAGAAATCAGATGAGCAATGTGAGCTACGAAAGTGTTACCATATCATGAGCTTCAGCGTGAGTATGTTATTTCTCGCTGCCAGACAGTTCAAAAGCACAGTTCAGTGCAAATTCCAGTCCCTGTCAAGCCGATTGCACGGCACCCACCTTTGGCATGTGTGTTGGCTCTCCTTTGCTATTGGAGAGGTCTCCTGAGAATGATAAAGGCAGGCTTGTGTGTTGAGGAAACCAGAGAGCACATTTTTGTGATAAAAAACAAATAAGGTGTAAACGAGGATTATGCAGAAGTGTGTTGAGTACAGTGACATATGGGAATGCTTGACCAAAAGCCGCACCATCAAAGTAGTGGATGGCACCTAGGCAGTCGCAACCCAGGTTTAACGAGTTGGCCGTGTAACCTAAACCGTAGTCCCCCACATCAAAAGCGCACTTGCGCACATACGGCTCCTGCATGAAAGCAAGCAAAGGATGTGGCGACAACCGTTGTGCACGACTGACGAAAGCTAGCATGACCTACGTGAAGGAAAATTTTACCATCAAGTTTGAGTTGGTGTGCCATCAGCCGTACGATATCACTATGCTTTCAGGCCCACACGTTCGCAGGCCCTAACGTTTGCAGGTAATAAAGAGCAAAAGCACTTACATTTGGGTCGGCGTAAGGCACAGCCATTTCCACAAGGCTGATTCGATGAAGAATTGGGCGATCCTCGTAGGTGATGTCACTGTGTGGGTGAAATAGATCAGGATGAATGAAGTGTTAACAAACCATTCAGGGTTAGCTGACCAAGTAGCGTCATTTATTCTGCTCAAAAGTGGGAGTGGAAAAAGCGTTGGCCGTCCCATAGAAAAGCCATTGGAGCTATTGCCACCCAAGAAGAACCCCAAAAGAGTTCAGACCTCCCAGAGAACAACCCAAGAAGAAAGGGGCAGGCCTTGCCTGTTGCTGCCCAAGATTTTGTTCAAGCTCCTAGCTCCTAGCTTTGGGCAAGCACAGGATGGCTGTGCCTGCATCTCAAACACCTATTAGCCTATTAGATAGGTCCAGACACAGCTCCTCACAGACTGGACCAGCCTTCAATGCCATGAACATTGACAGAGGGCGGAGAATAAGGATTTAACAAACTTTTTAATCACAGAGGGACCACAAGTATCACCAGTCTTTGGACATGCATTACTTGTAGGAGATCAATCACCTAAAGACATGTCATGTCAGCACAGAAAAAGAAGCAAGCCCAGAACCTCAAACACGCAGCAATGGCTGCACAAAGCTACGTTTCCAGACAATCATGAGCAAGACACTGACTCTAGGCCCTGGTTAAAAGCAGATCTGACACACATATTAAGTAATAAGCAATTTAGCAATTCAAAGGCTTGCCTGAGAACAAGACCCTCCCGGGCGTTGAATCCTACGTGCAGCTTCCACTTGCACCACTTCACAGCGTGGCCGGTCACACTGTACATAGAGCATGTAGGGAGTAACAAAGTGATCATATTTGTCTCTCTGTAAGGAAAGAAGCAGCAAGCGTGGTGTTTAGGCTCCCCTTTAGACCGAGGAAAATCTGAATGGTTTGCTGCTTAATTATACCTCTCTTTGGTAGTGAGTGCTTTAGCTTGTTGTGCAGTAAACATTACATTCAAGGAGCGAGAAGGTATACCTGAAAGAGGGACCTTGCGCCTGGATCACGTCAAGAGGTTTGATGTCGTTGCGGAAGGTAGAGGGGTGCACGAGGCTGCTGTGGTAATTGTTGTTCACCATGTTGATTGCCGGGACCTCGTCATGCTTGTCAATGCGGATGACCTGTGTTATTTGTGTGCAACCTGATACATGTGTGTGCATTCTTCCTGTACGCATTTGTGATATGGTCGTCAATGTAACTTGACTGTGTGTGTATGTGTGTGTGTACGTGCACGCGTTAAGGCCACAATTCAAAGATGCGTGTACAACCACGTCAAATTCAATGATTGTGTGGATGAGCATGCGTGTGTGATTATTGAAATATGTGTGGTATTGTTATGATTGCATGGCTGGTGTGGAATGGTGACAGCTAACAAACGTGTGTTCTTCCGGAAGTTTATGTCACAGCACCTGCCAGCATTACCTTGTTCTCAATCAGACTGACGAACGGGACTATATCCACAGGGTGTGCGTACTGGTTATCGTCCGGGCTTGTCTTCAAGTACACAAAGATCTGCATGACTTTCCCCTTAATGCCTTCAGGCATGGCATGCACCGACCTGCGCGTTGTGCATGGCGAGATTTGTGCATTGGGGCAGCTGCTTGTGAGTGCAAAGAAGAGCAAAGGAGGTTTAAACTCAGTCTGGATTTTGCGTGCATACACAAGTGCATATTACTGCTGCGTTGTACATGACAAGGGTAATGCATGCAGGCAGCTGCTTGCGAAATTGTGGACTTTTCTTGAGGAAGAAGTTTCGGGTAATCTTGGGCTTATGCTACCTACATGGTTGTGGGCATGTATGCTTTCATGACAAGCTCTTTATTGTGGGTTACATATGCAGCCTCCAGCCTACCATGGGTCGCACACTACCAGATCCAGATCTGTAACGCCGTAGCGCTGCTCCATCAGTTTGGCAAACTCCACGTCTTGTTTGGTGATTTCTTCAGCTTTTGTGCAGTCGCAGGGCGTTGCCCACGGCACGGCATCTGGCACCTAATTCAATAAATGTGAAGCACACAGACTTGATTTCCTCGGCGCGGATTTTCCAACACATCCCTCTCTCTGTCATGCGTAAGCGCCTTCAAACTTTTGACTCTCACCCTTTCAAGCAAAATACGTTAGGCGGGCAGGCCTTTCTGGAGCGGCAAGACAACCAGGAAGCCACGTACACATCCACTTCTGACACGCACAAACCCACACGCAAATCTCCACCTGACACACAAGATGCACCACCCACACAAACACACCCACACACACCACACACATCCACACACAAATTCACTTTCTGACACACCTCTTTCCAACAGAACACTGACGCGGTCCCAATGTCAACAAAGCACGTAATCACCAGCGGGTCAGGCAGAACTTGGAAGCACACTGACGCTTGCCTGGGTCAGGATGAACAGTGCATTAGATTGTTTCAGATCAAAAGTGCACCAGATTATTGCCAGATCCGATCTGATCTAGAGTCAACAGTGTGTTACGTATCCAGATCAACAGTGCAATGGAATGGTAGAGCGTGATGAAAAGCAATCAAGGACAAAGATAATTTAGCACGGTCATTCTGCACCATCTGAGCAATTGAACTGCCAATTAGGCCAACAACAGTACTTAGTTCAGATTGGATCAGGAGTGGAGAACGACTTGGTGTTATGGGATCCCTAGTCAAAGGGGTGGAGAACCTGGGTGTGTTCGGGCACCTTCAGCCTTTCTAGCAGCAGTACCAAATTCCTGGTGGTGGACTGTAAGTAACGTATGAGCAAAGAATAGGCTTACCGGGGAGGAGGTGGGTGGCCGTTCTTCCAGGCGTAGTATGCAGCTTTTGACGGCTCCTGTAGGACGACATTTAAATACTTTAAACCATGCTCCTCCACCCAATGTATCACAATGAAACACAATGTAAAAGAGGAATGTTGTGACGCTCTGCGTAATTCTTTCCCCTCCACTCTGACACAGTTGTTCCTACATGACAACACTGCTCTACCGGGAGTCTCAAGAAGTAAAAATCCATGAAATTCACGTGTAAATTTTCAACCTCCGGCCCCCCACACTTATAAAAGGGGGTTGATCTGCTCAGAGTGTAAGCAGCTATCTACTTGCACAGTTCTCTTGCCAAATAAATTAATACCTGAAGAGCACCTGGCCAAAGCATTTTTAAACTTCATTCGTGCAACTTATGTATAATGCAATTCGTGAACTGCAAGTTTAAATTGAATTGCTGGCAAATTTATTTGCCTGAACACACCCCTGCGGCCTACTTGGGGGCATTCAGACCTGGAGACCGCCCCCATAATTTCCGAGCCCTCCCAAATGACACCCACCAACCAACCCCTCAGAATCGACTCACTTATATACCAATCGTTAGCGTTCGACGTCAGGATTCCGAATATGTAATTTATATTCAAATCCGTACGTGACGCCAAAAAGTTATGATCCTTGCCTCCTGGCTCTACGTACGTATATCAAGGGTGGGTGTAACAGGCAACACGAGGAGAAAGGGCACAACTCACCTTTAGAGAAATGTCATTGAAGAGGACGCGGCCATTCAAACCCTTAAAATTAATTTCCTCCTTGACCAGCGATGCTGCTGCAGCAATCTCAGCAGCAGACAGGGGATCCAAGGGGCTGCTTGCATCTGGTGCAACATGCACAAAAAAAGGATCGTCAGATATGATGCATCATATGGTGCAATTTGTGGGGGATGCAAGTGTGTGAGTGTAGGAATGCGAGAGTGTATGAGTGTGTGTGTATGAGGGAGTGCGTGTGTATGAGGGAGTGCATGTGTATGAGTGTGAGTGCGTGTGTGTGTATGTATGAGGGAGTGCATGTGTATGAGTGCGTGTGAGTGCCTGTGTATGAGTGTGAGTGCGTGTGTATGAGTGTGAGAGTGTGTGCGAGCGTATGTATGCTTGCGTGCGTGCGTGCGTGTGTGCGTGTGTGTGTTCGTGCTTGTGTGTGTGTGTGCGTGTGTGTGCCTGTGTGTGTGTGTGTGTGTGTGTGTGTGTGCGCGCGCGTGTGTGCGTGCGTGTGTGTGTGTGTGTGTGTGTGAGTGTGTGTGTGTGTGTGTGAGTGTGTGAGAGAGTGT
>Ga0307974_1002164_pt1:5000-13893 | contig 13893 bp, 12 predicted proteins | sample OrgLakmetagen784_FD_201812 | JGI IMG/M metagenome (GOLD analysis project Ga0307974, IMG submission 201812) | Saline water microbial communities from Organic Lake, Antarctica - #784 | ecosystem: Environmental > Aquatic > Non-marine Saline and Alkaline > Saline | place: Antarctica... | reverse complement strand
CTCTAGCTTCTTTTTCTGGTGTCTTGTTCAGTCTGGCCTCTTTCTCTTCTTGAAGCTGGCTTTTTATGCTATAGCTCAACTGCCCTCGCTGGCGGATATAGCTGTGTAACCCCTTACCCTTACCCTTCCCCCTCTTTGGTTTTTTGCGGCCGGTTGGTTGGTCCTGGCAGATGCTTGATTGAAATGTTTACTGGCTTTATTCAGTGCTGAATTGTCACAAACAGCATTGGCTGTGCCTTTTTCCCATTGGTTTTTTTTGTAGGTGCTACATGTCTGGTGCTACAAACACTTGTCACAATGTTTTACATACACAGCTTAGCAGTCGCACTATTTGACTGATGGCTTTATTTTTAACCTCTGAATTTGGGTGCAGCAAATGCACCCTCCATGCATCATCCTGCGTGATAGGAGCAAGAACTTGTATACAGCAGCGATGCAACACTGTGTGCGCCAGCCACCAGTAAAGCCACCAACCCCAGACAGCACCGACCTAAAGACCTCAGCAAACCTCGGCGTGACATCCACCTCGTCGAGATCGAGTATTGTGAAGACACCAGACCTCAGAACCAGCTGAACGCTGCAAAGGAACAGCACAAAGATCTCTGCAACATTCTCCAAGGAGCCTCTGTTACTCTTCACATCATCCTTTTGGGTGTGGGCGGCACCATCTACAACACTCAAACTCTGAAGCCTTTCAAGGAACTGGGTCTCGATTCTCAAAGAGTTAAGAAGCTTGCCTCCAAGCTCCAAGTGCACTCTGTTAACTTTGCTGCTAAGCTTGTCCATACCAGACGTGCCCTTTCCAGTACTGTTATCAACTCTCATCAGGAGCCGGTTTCAGGCCAAGCCTGCAACCCTCCTGATCCACATTGGTTTTTCCTTTCCTTTTCGCGGTGGAGGAGCTTTACGGTACTCGGAACCAAAGTGGCTCCTTTTCCTTACTTAATGTGGGGAGTGGCTTTCACTGCCTGCGTCGTTTTTCTTTTCATTTTATTTTTCACTGTGTGTTTCCCCCGTCTGCTGTACACCTTTTATGCATGCTATTTTTTAGCAAGCTAAGCAAGTCCAGCAATCGCCATTCAGTGTATTGTATGCTGCCGGTTACCCCCTTTTAAACCATTTTCAGCAGCTTCGCCATAGAAGCCAGACAGGACCTTATAGCAATGTATCCCCTAGAAACGTCTAAACAATGCTGTCAGCTTCATTAGTGGCATGGGTGAATTGTGTGGTTTTCTCTGGGATTTATCATGTGAGCAACGGTTTTATGTTTGGCCAGTTTAGATGGCTCGCTTGTAACAAACTCGCTCTTCTCAGACCTGTCCATTTCCTCGGTGTGTTGCTTCAGCCGTTGCTTCCTTCCCACGTGGAGAGGGAGGAGACGTTAAACACACCTTAATGGGGGGGCTTGGCGGACCATGTTACCCTTATTATAGCCTATAATTGTAATCCATGCTTAAGATGGTACCATAAATCGTCGTGACAGCACTCTGTATGCAGACTTCTGCTGCCATCTCAACAACTTGACCTTCATAAAACAATCCATTCCCACTATCTTCTCTAAGAAGGGTAGTATAAAAAACACCCTGCCTTAACCGTTAACGTATGATAGCACAATCTATGCTACATATTTCCATCTTCTCTGAATAAATCCTCGGTTTATGCATAGCATAGCCTCGCAGTGGCTTGAAAATGTGATAATACTATCTGAAAAGCTTATCAAGCTTTTGCTAAAATGCCAACTCTCGATTGTACTTCCCTCATTTCTTTTGCGCCAAGGTTCATGCAATTGGCCACTGTAAAAGGCCTTGCCGAGGTTTCCTCGCCTCTTGTACCAACGCGTGTCACGTGCGTGATGTCCAACACACTGCAGCTCCCAGGAGCACACCTTCAAGGAGAGCAAAAAAAAAAAGCTGCATGGTGAGCGATAACGTTTAATTGAAGGCGAGGAGGGGGGGCACCCATGCATCACCAAAAGACGCAACAAGGTTCTTGCCGGTATGCAGTACAATAGGGTGTGAGGCACGCCAACCTGCATGCTGCAGCATTCATCACGAAGCACGAGTGTGTACCATGGAAATCACTACCCGGTAGTACCACGGAAATCACTAGCTGGTAGTACCATGGGAATCACTAGCTGGTAATAGATGAATAGGAGGAAAGTAGCAATAAGAAGCAAGCAACGCATGAACGCGTACATTTTATTGATCTGCATGTATCATTGTTATCCTGCAAGTGTTTATAGTGGTAGAGTCGTGCTACTTTGCCAGCAAAGACCAATGCTTGAATTACAATTTTGCACAAGAAAAGCTGAGCCGTAAGGATGTCGTGCCACAGCAGCTGTCTTTCCGCAACACCATACTATGTGCAGTCCCTAACACATCAGTCACTCTGGACACAACAAACTTCAACACTGCTACGAATACCACTGAGACAATATAACTAAACACTGCTGCATGTACTATCGATGACATCATTAATAATGTACCCTGTAAACACAGTACTAACAATTGACAAGGGCAGTTTGCGCTGATATTGGCCTACAACTATATAACCTACCTATATAAAACCTACCTATATAAACCTACCTAAACCTACCTATATAATCTACCTAACTATATAACCTACCCATATAGTACCTAAAAACTCACAGTTCATACAACGAGCAAGCAAGCAGGCAGGGGATGTGACACATGTACACCATGACCAACCTGAGCATTGCCGCTTGGTGTGGCTCCAGATCTAAAGCCTGTCCCAACAGCCGTCGTATTGCGTCCTCATCACCCACAACCACTGCGTGCCCCCCCTCATCCCCTTTCTTGGTGCAAGCCATATCTACAACATGTGCCCATGAAGTTGGCGCCTGCTGTTCCTGCACATGCAAGACGAGGAAATCACTTGTGTACGGAATTATAAGCCAAATTTGTCACATAACTCACATAACATTTCTATTAATCACGCTGTATTAGGTTTTGTAAGGAAGAAAGAGGGTACGGAATGCGGAAACGGGAGGGGAGGGGATTAAAATAATCAAATGACACTGTACCCGTATTGTATGTATTATTACTACAATTATGACCATGCACATCTAGCCAACCGCATAAATGTGTGTACAAGACGGCAGGACTCAAAATGCTGCACACAAGGGCGCAAGAGCTGACACACATCATCATCAACCTAGCAAATACATCTTACAAGCAATCATCATCCTTTCCTCGCTCTCCCCCTTAATTACATTTCTCAGCATTGTTTTGTGTTTTGTTGTTCGTCCAACGTGCAAGCCTCTTCAAAGGTGCTAACATCAACTTGCCCATCTAAAAGCCCCTGGCAATTTAGATGCAAAGCTGGAATTGGTAGTCTGGGGCTGCTCACCCCAGACCGGGGCTGCTTAACTCAGACTGGGGCTGCTCACCCCTAGGGGACCAAAATCCCTTTTTCAAGCCGAGTTTAGGAGTGGTTAACAAGTTCGGCCTACATGTAAAAAAAAATTTTCCAGCCTTCACCTGCGCCAAAGTTACACGCCCAATTATTGAAGGCCTACCCTGGGGGCACGGCTTGGTGCACTGTACTAGCAAATGGCAAAGGATGGACAGAACTGTGTATTTATATCGTATGTGACCGTGTCTTTGTATTTGGTGATTTCCCTGCCTATAATATTGTATATACAATATACACCATATACATATGGTTCAGGCAAATCCTGCCAATGGTATTTATAATGCATTGCTACAAATCTGACACTGCAGGCAATGGCTATGACCAAGGATTTCCCGCCCTTGTTCGTAACAAATACCATGCTGTACGAGATAAAGGCTGTTTAAAGCACCTATTCCCCCCATCGACCTCTGACCTACCTCACAACTTAGACGATTGCTGTGCACAGGAACCTGATTTGTTTGGTTATGAGTATGCTTCTGGACGTCCGCTACACGCTCTGCCAAGGACGCCTGGCCTGGAAAAGCGAGTACACAGTCCACCTGCAAAGGAGTATTGTTGGCAATAATCATCTGGCCTGGAAAAGCGAGTACAATATATGGCAATAATCATCTGGCCTGGAAAAGCGAGTACACAGTCCACCTGCAAAGGAGTATTCTTGGCAATAATCACGCTTGGAAGACACATTGACACATCAACACGTAAATACGAGGTTTGGCTGGAAGGAGCATTGGGTTTGAGGCTTCCCTCTTGGAAGCTGAAGTAAAGGGTGATGACGCACAAACTTTGCAGAGGACGCAAGCATGGAGTAAAACGCGCGTCCATCAATGATCAGGAGTGGTAGACAGTGATTCACATACTAAAACATTGCGGCCTTTATTGTTGTTCGTCACGACAAACAGCAGGTCTCAGCGTCCTTAGCTCGCACCACCAACAGGATTCAGCGCAAAATGGAGGGCCAGGCCAGATACTTTTATGCAGGACACAGGTTCATACTTGCACTGATTTGCACCTTTTGTCTCGGGCAGTGCCCAAACAAATTAATCTCCTTGCGTGCACAATCTCGAAGGCCTTTTGGCAGGTTGTAAAAGGTAAAAAAGGGTGGACTGAGATGTTACATACTCATACATCCTTGGCATGAACAGGTTAGGTGGTACACGTAATTACACATTGTGACACAGACTTTGATTGAAATGAGGGGTAAAAGGGAGATGTATGGTATATATATTGATGTAGGTATATATAAAGATATATACGGGAGAGAGAGGGAGAGGGGGAGAGAGGGAGAGAGAGAGAGAGGGAGAGAGAGAGAGAGAGAGAGAGAGAGAGAGAGAGAGAGAAAGAGAGAGAGAGAGAGAGAAGGTGAGGGGGGACCAATAGAAAACAGCAAGAATGAATGTGGGTTTTCGTATTTGCACACGTGCACATGAGTAATGTACCTTTGTGGTAGCCATAAACCCAGCACTAGCACTGTCTAGAGCTTCGCTGCCGCCTGACACCAGCAAAGACACGCGGCCCAAAATTTTGTCACCCCCCTTGAAAGGGTTGTTCGTGGTCGATCGGTTGAGGCACTCTAATACGGCCTGCATGGAATTGAGGGTATTCATTTTGCTTGCTGCTTAAACACAACAAAACATGCTCGACAAATGAAGCACAGCAAAGAAACAACCTTTTGTAGGAGTGCTTAACGAGTTTTCACAAAAGCTCACACGTAATTTGGCACACACTAGAACCATCAATATATCAATATATGATAATGATGATGGCAATGGTGTTATTGGTGAGCGTTCCAGCCCTACTGCACAATGAAACACTAATATCATACACCTAGGAGAGCACGCTAAGCGTTGGTGGCAAGGGAAGGAGAAAACAATTGCCCCAAGAACGCTGAATTCCTTGCAGTGGACCTTATTCCTTTGGAAAAGCAAGCAGTTTGTGTACAGTTGTTTTAACCAAGAGCCATTGTCCTAGACGAACGAATCTTGGCAATGAAGGGACTGAACCCAGACAACCCCATAAGATAAGCCCATTTCTTCATTTGCGCTGCAGGTCAGGAATCTAGCAGTGATCCTGCCCGACCTCATTATTACAGAGGGGGTTATCTGGGCAAAAGCCAAAACATTCTCCTTTTTGCATGAAAAGTGCAACTACTCACACGTCACTTCATCAAATTGGACCCAACCTAGCTTCAATCTGATGCTGACTTTATAAGCTACCCAAGCATGTGCTCAGATTTAGACAAGTCGCCCTGCGTACAGAATGACAGGACTAAAAAGCACACGTCGTGCACCTGTACCCTAGATGGGTGCTTTCCAGGGGGAATGGCACTTTAATTTGCATATCTCGCCAACCACTTAATCGTTTTGCCCCATTTCTTTTGCCATGATCTTAATTTATTATAAGGATTTCAAAACACTAATAGTCATTGGGTTTTGGTGCACTGGCTGGTCAGGTACAGCATATGGCTGCTCAAAAAGTAGGGTTCACGCCGCGGCCGATTAGGCATAAGTGCCCTCATTGGCTACAAGAAATTCAACTGCTATGGAGCCTGCCATTAGAAACCAAGTCTAGTTGTAGCCAATGGGGGCATGCACACTCTGGGAACATTTGAAACATTTGGGGGGGCAGTAAGCCCCTTCTGTCATTATTATCACACACTCACCGTCGGAGGGCTTTGCGGATTTGAGCTGGGAACCAAGTTCAGCACTGAAGCAGCAGCATTAGCTTGGGTGAGACGCCTGCAACATGATTGGCATGCCATAACAGCAGAGGTGCGTGTATTGGCTGTCATCACCGTGATCGAGGCTGCGTACCCTTTCTGCCATGTGCTGATGCACTCATGGCTGCCCCTGTGAGGACTGCAGCACCTGGGGGACTTTGTTGTTGAGGTACATATAGGAGGTCTTACACTTTTCCCTTTTAGTTGAAGCAAACGTGTTGTCTTGCTACTGGTGTATAAGACCTCCAATATGTATTTCAGCATTTGTCCCGTTGAAAGTCTCATTCATGGACCAAGCTTTGATTCATTGTTCTCAAGACAGTGACGCTCTTGTTTGTCGAGTAATGCACACAAATTAAGGTCTCTACACGTTGGCGCTCGTACTCGCCGAGACAAGCACACAAACAAAGACACTTTGCTGCCCCATGGAGTTTGTATTGAGCTGAGTGTTGCCTGAATACAGCGAGTGTTGCTTGCTGTCAGGTCAAATCAATGCCACAATAAAGTATTAGACTCTTTACGGTATTGTTTCCAATTAAGTTTCTAGCTAATTTGCTAAAAGCACATCAACTGCTGCTGGTGCTGCTGTTTGTGTTTAGAACGGGACCTGTGCTCACCGGGCTGAGCGTAGTGGGCAGGCCTGGATGGTGTAGGGTGTACAGTATACAATGATATGGAATCTGAACTAACCAGAAGTACGTAGCGGACAATTGAAAGGGGTCAGTTCGTAGCGGGTAGTCTTGAATGGTTTAGGGTATACATTATATTAGATCGCAACTCACCCAAAGTACGTAACAGGCTATTTTAAAGCGGTCAGTACATAGCGGGCACCCCCGGATGGTGTCAAGTACACATTGATATGGAATCTAAACTGACCAGAAGCACGTAACAGGCAGCCCAAGAATAGTACACAGCAGGCCTTGGTTGGTGCCAGGGATCAATACAAATTTCCGGTGATGTAGGGTACACGGTGTACATTGAACCTACCGGAAGTAGGTAGCGGGCAACCCAAGAGCGGTACACAGCAGGCCTTGGTTGGTGTTGTTGTGCGCTACCACCAGAATGCGCTCCGCATCCGAGGGGGATGCCAGAATGCGCTGCCACGCAAGGGATGTGCGGTACCACAACTCCCTGTGTGTATGTGCATGAGTGTGTGTTTGTGTGTGTGTGGTTAAATGCTTGCGTATGAGTCCATGCATGTATGTTTGTACATGTTCTAGCAGAGAGCGTAGGGTGGTGAACCACGCAAAGCATCTGACATCGGCTGAGACACGTGAGAAGTAAGAATGAATTGTGAGGCTTGATTCCACACTAAAAACTGCAGCTGCTTTATGGTATCTTACAGATCCAGGAAGTACATGCTTGCTGTAAAGCCAAACATATTCCCCTCGTGCCGACCACGTTAACCACTTTGGAGGTGCAAAATCTTTCTTATGTGGGATTGACTTCCCTTGCCCTGATCAAACACAATATAAGGGATCTGTGCGGCAAAAGCCACGTGGGTAAGCCTTCAACTACAGTGCTGCAAGAGTGTACTGTGATCAAAAGGCAAAAATACTTGCACGACTTGCCAGGGATTTACCCTTTTTGGACAAAATCACCCTTTCGTGGCAAAAGGCTCACAGAAAATATAAGCGTGTGTTTTCACACCTCAAACCTTACTGCTCACCTTGATTAGGGGTTTTGTTATGTGAATATGACAGAACATGTAATGATTTGGCATCTGTTAAATGACATTTTTAGAACTGCCAGTGTTCTGGCCACACAGAACCATTAGATACAAAGTGGCCTGTCATGCAGTGTTCGAAAAAAGGTGTTGGCAGCTGCTGCACCTTGTTATATAGTTAATTTCCTGGTTGTGCACATGTATGTGTGCAAATGCGTGTGTGTGTCTGTTAATTGTGTGTGCGTGTGTGCATGTGTGCTGTCGCAATGGATCTTGAGCACTGAATACCAGCTGGCAGTGTAAGAGGGGCTGCCTACCGGGATAACAGAAGCTGTAGTGTCTGCTGGCTCCTACCCCTAAACACGCATGCAAGCTGTGGAACAACTCGCTCCTCTAATCCAGCTCCCCAAACTCCCCTCCTACCCCTACAAATCCAGTGCCGCCATTCACTGTGCCAAGCCTAGCATTCATGTATATGGATATGTATTCATGTATGATGAGGCGCTTAAGGAACAAAAGCAGGGAGTCACACGCTACCGTCAACCAAATAGAAAGCCAACGGTCCGAGCTAGAAACACCTTGCTGCTTACTTGACAGGGTAATGACCATGTAGTGAAAAATCATTAGGGGCTGTTTGCCACGCAGCTCGTTCTTGGGGGTACTGCTCCTTGACCTCAGTTTTGAGTAAGCCCTGCACGTACCACAGTACAGCACTGTACAATATGAGCTACTCATATCACACAAGAGTACAAGATCTCACTTCATTTGGTATCAAAATTAGTACCACATGAGCAAGGCTGGCCAGGCCTGACTGATCATACACGACCCAAAAACCCTTTGCACTCCCAAACAGTGGCCCCAATACCGTACAGACTGATTTCAGCACCACAGCCTCCACAAAACAATTAACAATAGAGTTTCAATACAATTCAAGGAAGGAAACGGCACAGATCAATTTCTGCACCACAGCCTCAACAAAACACTCAAGGCAAAAGAGTAAGGTTGGCCAGAACCGTATAAATACACCGTGTGTGACCGTATGTTTGGTATTTTCCCTGCCAAAAATACTGTATATA
>Ga0307974_1002157_pt1 | contig 13903 bp, 13 predicted proteins | sample OrgLakmetagen784_FD_201812 | JGI IMG/M metagenome (GOLD analysis project Ga0307974, IMG submission 201812) | Saline water microbial communities from Organic Lake, Antarctica - #784 | ecosystem: Environmental > Aquatic > Non-marine Saline and Alkaline > Saline | place: Antarctica: Organic Lake... | reverse complement strand
GCAGAACCTGGGCACCACCTGTTATATGAACAGCAACCTGCAGGTGTGAGTGTGTGTGTGTGTGTGTGTGCGTTTGTTTGTGTGTGAGTGTGCATGTGTGTTCTTGTATGTATGTGTGTGTGCAGTGTTGCGTCTCATAAAAGTATTGCACATGCAGGCAATTGGGCATTGCCGGGAATACAAGTTGTATCAAAGGCGTGTGTGTATGTGCATGCATGTGTGTGCAAGAAGTGTGCAAAAAGTGTGCAAGAAGTGTGCAAGAAGGAGAGGAGATGGAACTCTTCAGATGCTCAGCACACGTAGAGACACAACCTCCTCTGAATCCCCTTTTGTTTCACCCAACCTGCAGTGTGTGCTCCTCCTGGAGGTCCTCCCTCAAGAACTATATGCAGCAACTCAAGCCCAGGGCCTGCGACATTGCCGCTCTTTCTTCCCCCTGGCCCAGCATTGTGAAACTGGACATGCCGATCGCTCGTTCAAAGTTCGATGGCTCGGCTACATTCCTCACTCCTTTGTCGGTTACGGGCCCTGTGCAGCCGGGCTCGACGTTGCATTGCCAGTTCCCAAACCTCTCTGCGCTGAACCTGGAAGGACAGGTATGTGTGTGCACATGTGTATGTGTGTATGTGCGTGTGCGTGTGCGCGCTCGTGTACGCATGTGTGCCCTCCTGTTAGCTGATCCGGCAAGCCGGGTCCTTTGCCATTGATTCTGCCCACAGTTGATGCCTGTGATACTTATATTTCAGATGGCCCCTGCCAAAGGCTTCTCCGTTAGTGCCTTGCTGGACAAGGTATTCAACCCAAACCTGTCCAATGACTAAGTACTGCTGAAAGAAATTGTTGTTATGCTATTGTGCTTCATGGTTACGCAGCCAATCCTATGCAGACAAGACCCACGCAACTCTCAAAACTTCCAAGGCATCCATGGCATCTCAAGACTTAAAGGCACCAAACGTATCTCATCATCGCATTCCAAGGCTTCATCACGGCTCTCATCAAGGCATCTCAAGACTTAAAGGCACTACAACACCTCTCATCAAGCCATCTCAAGACTCCATGGCACCAAACGCATCTCATCAAGGCACCTCAAGGCCTCATCACGCCTCTCATCAACGAATTTCAAGACTTCATGGCACCAAACGCATCTCATCAACGCATTTCAAGGCTTCATCACGGCACTTATCAAGGCATCTCAAGACTTAGAGGCACCAAATAGGTCCTTGCATAAGGCATCTCAAGACTTCATGGCACCAACTAGGTCCTTGCATAAGGCAACACATCCTGCGTGGATCACAATCCCTAACTCGGGCACACGCATCTCCTTTCTCACTCTTTTTGGCATGCACGTCCCTTCTCACTCTTTTCCGCATGCATGTCCTATCTCACTCGGTCCCCTCTCGTGCTCAGGGTTGACCAGAACCGTGTGTGCAAGTAGAGTGCATCAATGGTGTGTTTGGCAGGGAAATCTTGAAATGTACAATCGTTCGCGGCGTGTATGCATACACTTTTGGTCTGCCCTCCTCATGCTACATGGTGTCATACAGGCAGGCTCTTTGCTGACGCCTAGCCAGACTGAGTCATGGAAGGGCATGACCTTTTTCTCCTGAATGAACGTACAGAGCAGGTCCACCACTTATGTGGTTATGTGCTATTTCTTAAGGATATGATCTAACCTATAGTCGCGATTGCAAGTGATTAAATTCAAGATGTAAATACCACCCTAACCCTAACCCTAAACCCTAACCCTAACCCTAACCCTAACCTTAACCCTAAACCATAAGACCTTAAACCCCAACCCTAACCCTAACCCTAACCTTAACCCTAAACCATAAAACCCTAAACCCCAACCCTAACCCGTGCAGGCCCTGCCCCCAGGCTTCCTGCGGACCTTACCCCCTCAGTTAATGAGTCTACAGCTGAAAGGGTGCTCCCTGGTAGTGAGCGACCTTCTCTCTGTCCTGCCTGTCATGGTCTGCTTACGAGCGCTTGACCTGGGTGGCGTGTACCCTTTGGACCTCAACCCACACACAGGTGAGCTCTTATGGGTCCGGCCAGGTGCTTCAGTGGTAGTGGCTACGGTTGGCAAGAGTTGAACAGATGTACTGTATAAACTGAGATACGTGTCTGATCTAGATTAAAATATGTGCCTGCAATGGACCGAGGATGGTTAGTGAGCAGGTTGGATCAGTTTGCTCCGTTCCTACAATAACGTGCACAATGCATGCATGCGCAGAACTTACGACTGCTCACACAAAATACAAAATGTTGTAATGGAAAAATGTTTGTTACAAGCTTTGACACAAATAAGGCTCTCGTTTAGTAAGCGCACGTTCGCTGTCAGCCTAGGATCGAGTACGCAGACCGCCACAGAGCATATTGTATTCCCCAACCAGTTTCATCCATAAGGGTGGCCAAATTATATACTGCCCCACCAGACCTGCTAGGCAACATCATGAGCAGGAGTTTTAACAGTATCGAATGCCTGTAAACTCTGCCACTTAATAGCTACGGCCTCGTGCATAATCCGATGCACGTTGTCAACACACGTGCAGGTGCTTTCGGCACACACCGCCGCGTTGCTGCTCCTCCTCCCAGCCTCCTCACAGACTCCGCTTTTGAGCTGCGGGCTGCCCCCTTTGTGCATGTGTGTCCTCCTCTGCACCCTGACGCCATCACCACCATCCTCGGGCCTGGCACAGCACCTGACCCAGCCACACACACCTGTGCCTGCCAGCCAACCAGGTGCGTCAGCCGACCAAATGAGTGGTTGGGCCAGCGAAAGTTTATGCAAGGAAAGGGGCCTGCTACATCAGCACTTAACCCAGCCATGCACACCAGGCCCTACCATCCAACCAGGTGCGTCAGCCGACCAGATGAGTGGTTGGGCCAGCAAAAGTTTATGCAAGGAAAGGGGCCTGCTACATCAGCACCTAACCCAGCCACGCACACCAGGCGCTACCATCCAACCAGGTGCGTCAGCCGACCAGATGAGTGGTTGGGCCAGCAAAAGTGTATGCAAGGAAAGGGGCCTGCTACATCAGCACCTAACCCAGCCACGCACACCAGGCCCTACCATCCAACCAGGTGCGTCAGCCGACCAGATGAGTGGTTGGGCCAGCAAAAGTTTATGCAAGGAAAGGGGCCTGCTACATCAGCACCTAACCCAGCCACGCACACCAGGCCCTACCATCCAACCAGGTGCTTCAACCCACCAGATGAGTAGTTGGATCAGCAAAAGCTATTGCGAGGGAGGGATATTGCTTAGGCAACCGAGAGTTCTGTGCACACGTGCACACCAAGCGCTGTCAACCCAAAGCAAACAATGCTTTTGCTGTACCCCCTTTTCTCAAGTCAAATAGCTTTATTCAGGGTTGGCCACCAACCATACATTTATAAAAATCAATGGTGTGCAGGCATACGGTATTTTAAGCAAAAAAAGTCCATATATATATTCATACACGTACGTACGGTCCTGGCCAGTTTTAGCTGTTAATCTGTCCAACTAAATGAATGTGGAGTCAGTGAAGCTACTGATTGCGGAAGTGTTGGTCAAACCCATACTTCATCACCGCCAACCAAAATACAGCGTGCCGTTGCTGCAGCCCCTCCCTTTAAGTAAACTAGAAAACCCAAAAACAATAGAATTCTAGTGCTTTCTGCAAACCTGAAATTTAGCTATGTCTAACTAACGTTTTAACTGAAAGAACACACAAAGCAACTGAAAGATAGGCAATTAACCAGGGATGTGTCATACGGTTATTAGGGACCTTCAATACGGTAAATTACGTATAAATACGAAATACAGTATAATACGATCGTATTTTAAGCAATTTTGGGAGTGCAGATTTTGACCCAAAATGTACCCGATTCGCCCCAAAACCACCCAAGACGCTCCCAGTTCTTTCCCGATATATTATATGGTAATATGCATTATATAATAGCATGATAAGCTCGCTGAAGGGCTGTTTTTGGGGCTGGAATCGCCTTAAAAAGGCCAAAATCCGTCAAATCTTGGCAAATTTTGCAATCGTGTAATACGGCCCAACTTGTTCAATACGGTAAAATACGCGTTAAAGACGATACAGCGTATTGTACGAATATTTGTATGACACATCCCTGGGATTAACCAAATTCCATGTGCGTCGCTGGTTAAGAAATTGCTGCAGCTGTCCTGCCACACCAAAAAGCAAGCAGAAGCGACTCCCTAGTACCGCTGATTTGTGTGAGGCGTGAGATGCAATGCAAGATCAAACACTGCAATTAAACTTAATTGCACTATAGTAGTATTAGGTATTAGTGAACTGTCTTGCGTAGCGGAAACATACAGTCGCATATGCTGTTGTAAACATACATTTTTAATGGCTTTACACAAATGCGCTTTGTGCCTGTCTGTTCATCCATCCGTGTGTGCGTCCACCCTGATAAGGACCCCTTGTGTGCTTATTTCTCAGCTTCAGCATGCAAAATCTCACATGTCCACGCAGCCTGGCTGCCACTGCCCAGCTCCTGCGTGTGCTGGCCACCCTGAAACACCTGCAATCTCTGGACTTGAGCATGGCTCCAGTCCTCTGCTCCACCGATACACCCAGCCGCCGACCACTCCCAACCAAGGTATGCCACCATCAACTCTTGTACGCATAATTACACAGGACTTCTGGTGAATCCTTGCACTCGAAGGTACACAATTGCTTTTTTGCTTTGCTTAAATGTACCATGTTTCTTGATATAATGCACGGCAGGCCACAGGTGTGCAGACGTTTTGTTCAATTACAGGCACTGCTTTTGTTCATTCACAGACACATGAGCAAATTAACCCCTTGCTCCCTAATTTTGCCAGGTTGCATCAACATATTGCACGACAGGTCACGGGTGCAAAGCCGTCCGTCCTTGCATTCTCATACATTGGCAAGCGCTCATACTTTCAACCAGGGCAATCATATTTGCCGTCATGCATAGTCTGCACACACGTACACAAACGCACGCACACACACACACATACACACACACACACACACGCACACGCACACGCACACGCACACGCACACGCACACGCACACGCACACGCACACGCACACGCACAAACGCACACAGGTCGCCTTCACAGGACTGCCTGTTCTTGACCAATGCAGCACCCTTCCAGCCCTGACTGCTCTCACCAGCCTGCGTCTAGCCAACAACCGCATCACCGCAACGGATGCTGAGCACGGCATAGGGTGCTGCACGAGGCTGCAGGACTTGGCAGTGTGCTGGGCGGCTGGGAGTACAGCTCGTACAGAGGACTTGGTGCTGTCCCCGCAGGTGTGTGTGTGAGTATGTGTATGTGTGCATACATGTATGTGTGTATGTATGTAACGTTGTACGTGTTCATGCATGTATGTGTGTATGTATGTAACGTTATATGCTCGTGTTGGATACGTGGTGAAGTCTTACAACGGTGTGTTTTTCTTCAAACATGGCAGGCCCGCACAGCCCGCCTCACAGCCCTCCCGTCCCTGCTACTCAGCAATAATGTCAAAGCTCCTGATGCCTGTGTGGTAATCCTACTCAGCAATAATGTCACAAGCTCCTGATGCCTGTGTGGTAAACCCTATGGTGCTGTCCCATTGCTTTGCAGGTTTGGCAGGCCAGCATAGCCCGCCTCACAGCCCTCCAGTCCCTGCAACTCAGCATGCACGGACACCCCAACAACTGGGCTGAGATGTCTCTCCGTGCCCTCACCCGCCTACAGTCCTTGCACATAGCAGGCTGCTACTCCATGCCGCTTGCCCTGTCCATCATGCACCTGTCAGGTAGGTGTGAGTATCTCTGTGTGTGTATGTGTGTGTGCGTGTGCGTGTGCGTGTATGTATGTCTGTGTGTGTGTGGGGGGGGGGGGGGGTGCCCGTGCGACAATGGCGCAAAGGTACAGCCCACAAAAGCACACGCAATGAAAGACAGTCATCAGAAACCTCTACGGACTTTGGCCCTTACGCGCAGGAGTGTGCATGCATCCGCTTTTGCTTTCTGTTGTACATTTTTTCTGCCAGCCACAAAAAGAGTATGCCAACTTTAGGAGGCCTGTCTGAGCAGCATCAGGCTTGAACTTTACACTTGAACCTGAATTTTGGACACTGAGATTGGAGATATAAATTGAACTCGAAATCTTTAATGGGCATCTAATTTAGGTAATCTCACCGCCCATCAGGAGATACCAGGAACAACAAACAACACGCCCCTTGCATCCTGGGTTTTAGGCCCAGAATTTGCCTGCAGGTGCACGTCAATCCAACCTCCAGGATTTGCCGCAAACCTAATTGTGTTGTTTTTATGTGCTTGCAGAAATAAGGTCCCTCAGCCTCACACACAGTGATCAGATCTCTCCAGATCTCATCATCCAGCTGGCTGCAAGCCTTCCCCACCTGTCTGCCCTGGACATCGCCGCCACCAAACAGAATAAGGTGTTTGAACCCTCAGGTGCGTACCTGAAGTTCAATGTCTTCATTGATTGCTGCAAGCCTTCCCCACTGTCTGCCTTGGACATCTTCGTGCCACCTAATAGAACAAGGCATTAAACCCATAGGTGTGCCGTCTTTTTAAAGTAGATAAGTCTCATCGAGGCTAATCATTGTGCAAGCCAATGCTGCTTGGATGAGGTCATTGTAGGGTATGCTGATGATCCCTCCACTAGAAGAAACAGACAGAAGGAGAGTTGCTCAGGCCTGGCTCAGTCATCTCACTTTTTCATGTGTATGGCAAAGTATTCGAGGCCATTACATGTGTATTGGGACGGTTTCTCAGCCTGATTGTGCTTTGCGAGTGCAGAGAGAGCTTGCTGCCTTGCCTAACATGGACCACTGATATCAAGCATACCATCTAGGCATGATTTTGAAAGGCTTAAACATTATTTTTTCTTACATACACTCAAGGCACTCGTGAGGGAAAGAAGGGGAATCAATGCCGTCCAGCTTACACAGCAGCAGTGTGAAAACGAGAGCTCGTCTGCCTCCTCCCTCCATAGCAGCATCGCTTCTGCTTACGCCTGCAAAAGTCTGAGTGCAAAACTGAGCATGAGTACAAAAGGCAGTACAGTAGCGTGCGCATGCACATGCACTCACACACTCACTCACACACACACACTCACACACACACGCACACACACAAGCAAACACGTATACACAAACACATACACATGAGTATTCAAATACACATACACATACACATGCGCATATATACACATGCATACAAATATACACACCTACACACACACACCAACGTGTATATGTTTACATGCAAAGACATACACAGGTGCAGATGCAGGCACATAGACATAGACGTATAAACACATGTATACAAATGAACTCATTTCTGCAGGTGACACCATCATTCGCGGCCTGTGCCTTGTGCGTCCCAATCTGCGCACCCTGCGCATGCAGGCAAGTTCATAGGGCTGTCCATAGACTGATGGGGTGTACGTACAGAAATTTCAGCGCAAAGGTCTGTGAAAGCACACATAGCGAAATGCCATGGTCAGTTACGATGGTTTTACAGGCCAATGTTAGAAAGGGCACACACACACAGGTTTGCAGCTTAAGGGTTGCTTCTGTGGTATGCCACCACAGTTACATATTTATGCACGCATTCAACTTTTTTGAGCCCCTGTACATGCATTACATACATATACACACACAAAATGATATTTGCAGAGTGTACCATTCTCAGGCACTGGGTTGCGTGAAAATTGTGAGCCGGTCGCTTCTGCACGGACATTTGGGGGGTGCCCTCTCAAAGTGGAGGTGTGTGTACGTGCATGTGTGTGTATGTGTGTGTGTACGTGCATGTATGTGCATGTGTGTGTACATGCATGTATGTGCATGTGTGTGTGTACGTGCATGTGTGCATGTGTGTGTGCTTAAGGTCCCTTGTGTCATCAGCCGTGTGGTTGCTGTGTGATGGGCATCGGCGCAGCCTGGCTCCCTCAGGCACCTAGGTAGCGCGCTGAGGTTTATATTTTATAGTGTGCAAGGATCCTGAGTCCTATAATGGGTGCGAGGACGCTGAAGGGCCTGACTTGTCATTGCAAAACAAGGTGGGTAGGAGTAAGTGGGCCTTTTCAGATGGAAGTAAGCTGTAGAGGCCCTCTTGCCAGGATGCGATGGCAATTCCTTACCTGGTGAACGTAAAGAGCATCATCGCCCCTAATTGACGTTTTTGGGGGAGGCGGTGATCAAATTAATTCTTGTAAAATAAGCATTGCACGTAATATTTTAGATTTTGCAGGGATTCTACTGGGTTCTGGTTGGGCAATGATCATATTATTTAAGGGGGGTCGGCGAATGCACGTACGTACGGTACCTATCCACCTTCAAATAAAAGGCGATGCACAGTCACATCAATGTATTGTTGTATCAAGGCTTCCTGTCAACTATCATTGCTTTAGCGCGTTTCCATTACTAGAGGGCAATATGCAATGTGCTTGCACCCATTCCTTGCATGAAGGCTCACAAATGGCTGGGATCGTTGTCTCTGCCACTTCACTTCATTGGTCTCAGTTATTGCATAAGACTGCATTCTGCACGCTACAAAATGTATGGGAATGTTTGCCTGTGCTGAGGTACTTATTGGTTGTCTTTTATTCGTGTGCTTGGTATTTTCCAAGGGGGCAAGTGCCGTAACCTTTTAAGAATGTTACGCAGAACAAATTATAAGGCACCTGGTGGAGGCACATATTGACTAAATGAACCATGCTTGGGATAAAACGCTAACACATTGCCGTTCCGCAATGCATAGCATTTCCTTGCCGTCCTTTGACCGCTGTGAGAGCTGTTTGAAGCCCACCTGTCATAAGTATGTGTGTGTGTGTACATTAAGGTACAGCTGTACCCGGCCAAGTGGTTCTCGTAGCCTTTTTCGTCTTGCAGAGAGCTGAAAAGTCTGCGTTGGGGGCATTCTTGAACAGAGTCCACCATACCAACTTCAATATCTGCGAATGATGCTGTTTTGGCCTGGGCATTACATCTGCATAGTTTGGGCGTTGTAGAGAGCTTATTGTTGATGGTGGATGCAATAAAGCACTGAGTGATGTGTACGTTAATGAGTAAGAAATGAATGCTCAAACAACGTACATTTGTGTCCTGTGGCCATTTAGGAGCTGAAGGTTGTTGGTGGAAGCATGGTAATGCACATGAGTTTTGTTGTCCAACCTTGTTCCAGGCTACCATGTCTTTGCCCTGTGGCCTTAAGAAGTTTGAAGCTACAATGGAGGCATGGTTAACTGCACAATAATGTCCATCCAACCTTTTACACTGCCAACACTTGCCTTGTGGCCATTCAGGAGTTGGAGGTTGTTGGTGAAGGCATGGTTAACTGCACAATAATGTTCATCTGACCTTTTAAACTGCCAACACTTGCCTTGTGGCTATTCAGGAGTTGAAGGTCGTTGGTGGAGGCATGGTTAACTGCACAATTATGTTCATTTAACCTTTTACACTGCCAACACTTGCCTTGTGGCCATTCAGGAGTTGGAGGTCGTTGGTGGAGGCATGATGATGCGCAAGTACAGAGACATTGCCACCCTCACCCATCTGCGCAGCTTAACACTAACAAGTGGGTCAGTGATCAGAGGTGGCGTAGGGAAAAGGTTAAATTCTCTTTTGACATCGTAAGTTGGATAAGAAGTTACTGCCACCCTAATCCGGCTTCACAGTTCAATGCTCAAATGAGTGATATAAAGGCTAAAGGTAGAACGAAGAGGCCAAATCAGGTGGCGTAATGAGAATAAAAAGCGACACAGGCTGTGAATACTACTTCACACCGTACGTAAAAAAAGGCACGCAGTCGGTTAGGCACCAAGTACTGCAAAATTTGTCCACCACAGAAGGAAAACCAAGTGGCCTATGTTCTGCATCACTGAGTAGGTTGTTGTGTACAGGGCCTTCTGCATCAGGACCTTCTGCATCACTGAGTAGGTTGTTGTGTACAGGGCCTTCTGCATTAGGACCTTCTGCATCACTTTGTGTACAGGGCCTTCTGCATTAGGACCTTCTGCATCACTGAGTAGGTTGTTGTGTACAGGACCTTCTGCATCAGGACCTTCTGCATCATTGAGTAGGTTGTTGTGTACAGGACCTTCTGTTGCATTGGCGATCTCAGCTGACAAGTGCCGGTCACCGGTGGCAGGTGGGCGAGCCTGTGCATAATGGGCATGACTTGAGACAAACGGCAAGCAAACCCAAAAAGAAAGAGTGATAGTTTCAGAAATTCTGCTCAATAAGCATTGTGCGTTGATTTTCACTGTTACTTTCTCACAAGCGATCATTTCAGGGGGGGGCTGGAGTTTGGAGGTGACCACTGCGTACAGTGACCCGACTTGAAATTTGATACCTATACGTGTTATAAAACATCAAATCCGCTTTTCACCGTGCCCTTGGACATACAAACACACACACACTCACACACACACACACAAACACACACAGGTATCACAACCCAGCAGCTTACATCAGCTGCCAGGATTGCATGCCAAGCTCTGAGCCGCCTCACTAACCTGACAGAGCTGCGCATGTTGGGCACACAACGCTACGGTTTCCCATGGCTGCTGCAACGCCTGTGTCCCATGTCTGTCTCGCAAGAGGTGAGAGACGTGCAGGTGCAGGAGTTGCAGATACGGCAATAAACAAGATGTGTAATTGAAGGAGTGGCTTGTACAGCAAGAAGGGAACAATGTGCAGGTCCAGGGGTGGCATGCACCATACATAACCGTGCTATTGCTGCTGAGTGTACACATTGGCGCGGCCTTCTTTAGCTGCTCTGACTCCTCTGCTCCATACCTCTGTGTTGAGCATGAAGCTTCCTGTGGTAAGCAAAGGAAGTTGTGTGTAGGGGTCTATACAGCTGTCAGCATTTTGCACACAGTCTGCCCTGACCGTGGATACAATGTCCCTGTGTGTGTTTGTGTGTGTGTGTGTGTGTGTGTGTGTTTGTGTGTGTGTGCGCGTGTGTGCGTATGTGCGTGTGCGCAGCTTGTCCTGGCTAATGTGACACTTCGACCTGCTTTTTTAAGAGCACATTCAGGCTCCTCACCCTTTCAGGTGTGAAGTCGCCAAGATCTTCCTGTCTGCTGCGCTTAATCCTCATCACCTTTGCATCAAGTACACTTGAAAAGTATGTGCTCTTGCATTGCAGGTTGCCCTCTCTCTCAGGTCTGTAGTTGTTTGTGTGTGTGTGTGTGTGTGATCGCATCTGTGTGTGCCTGTATTATGTGTGCTATGTCTTAGAAGCAGTGTCCTCCTGCACTGCAGGTCGCCCACCCTCTCAGGTTTGTGGCTGCTCAGCCCCTCATGCCTGCTACTCCCAACCCTCCCCCCAACTTGGATGATGGAGGCGGTGGGCTTGGATGGAATGAGGAAGGTAGGAGTTCGAGCCCTGAAGCACAACAGCCGCATCTCGTCTACTTCTAATAGTCTACTGCTAATAGTTTCCCCTCTTTGACTGCAGCTGGACGCACCCAGTTGGCGCGTGCACAAAATGCATATATGCGCAGACGTACACGCACACACACACAAACACACACAGTCATCAAACATCTTCTTCTTAATCTATCGAATACTTAGATATGCATCTCTCTCTCTCTCTTTCTCTCTCTCTCTCTCTCTCTCTCTCTCTCTCTCTCTCTCTCTCTCTCTCTCTCTCTCACACACACACACACACACACACACACACTCACGTACACACACACGTACACACACACGTACACACACACATAGGAGGTGAGGGCCAAGGAGGCGGCTGGGTCGGAGGCAACATGGATATGGTGGATCAGGTGTGTACTTTGCTTGCAGATGCACCTCAAACCTAAGTGCACCTCAAACCTAAGTGCATCACCTCAAACCTAGGTGCACCTCAAACCTAAGTGCATCCATGATAACTTCCCTGACTAAGGACATGGGTAGGGTTGGCGAGAACGAACATATATACGGTGTACGTACGGTATTTTTGGTAGGTAATCACCAAGTATACGGTCATATACAGTGCAAGTCTACGGTTCTAGCCAACTCTAGACATAGGTCACACAAGCACATGCACATAAGTGCACAGATATGCGTGTAAGCACCCCACAAATCTACAAGCGCACACACATGCATACATACTCACACACGCGCACACGCAATCACACACGCCCAATCATGTAGGTGGATGGAAATGGGGAAGGCCCCAATGGTGGTTTTGCCGACGACGGTGAAGAGGGCTCAGAGGGAGAGGAGGAAGAATGGAACGCAGCTGCGCAGCACCAACACCAGCAGCAGCAGCAGCAGCAACAGGTGCAGCAGAATCTACTTCACCTGCAGCAGGTACTACAGCAGCACCAACACCAGCAGCAGCAGCAGCAGCAGCAGCAGCAGCAGCAGCAGCAGCAGCATGGAGGTGGCGGTGGGGCGCATATGCAGCACCTGGCACAGCACATAGAAGAGGTAAAGAGAGGGAAAGCCACAACGCAGGCCGCAGTGACAGCAACAGGAAATGATTGGCACTCCCCGCATCAAAAAAGAAAAGGAAGCCACTTTACTGACGAGTAAGGGTGAATTACTGTGTTACCATTACCCACGTCCCCACGTCACACCCCCCCACCTGCTATTTCCTCACAATTTGAAAGTGCACACATTAACAAGCACACGCGCACGTGCGCACAAACATACACACACACGCGCACACACATATATACACAGATATACAATATACACACACCAAAACAGGCAGAAGAAGTGATAACTGCCCTCGGTCTCGGAGGGCACCCAGACCCAGAGCTACCACCCCTCGGTGAGTTGGGGTTTCCTTAACAAAATGTGGGACATTAATTTACTGCCTGCCTCGTTTTAAGTCCTTTTTTACCACATTTTTATTTAGTAGGGTTGGCCATCTCTACACGCATAGCAGTAACATCATTGTATGCCCATATACTTGCACGTTTTCTCGCTTTAATGCGTGCATACTCCATATAAAGGTTAACCAACCTTACTCATAGGTAGGATGCCACATTCCACGTTCCGCATTTGCTTGAATTGTTGAGAGGATTATAGTCTGAAAGGAGGCACGTCCTCATGCGCGGGGGTTAATTAAGTATAGCTAGAATCAGCAGCTGTATAGAGAATTTTAATCTAAAAGGAGAACACGTCCTCATGCGCAGGGGTTAGTTAAGTTTAGCTAAAATCAGCAGCTGTTTAAAAGATTATAGTCTGAAAGGAGGGCACATCCTCATGCGCAGGGGTTTGTTAAATTTGAGCAGAGCAGGCTGCCTTTATGCTTTTTGGCAGTAAAGGAGGTAGCAAGAAGGTTGCAAGTTACAGCTAAGAGATAAAACGTGGGACCAAAACCTTATTAAAATTACAAATGACAAAGCACACCTTCCTTTAAATTTACGCCTACCTTTGCAGCCCAGAATAGACAGCTCTTTTATGACTAAGATAACGTCAGAACTGCGAAGGCGTAGGCCAGCAACTGTTCCTTGCAGTCCTGTGCACAAATTTCTGAACTACATGCATCAAATGAACACAACATGGACGCACAAGCAGATTGGTCTGCTAACCCCATTACAGTGTGCAATTTGTAGCTGCGTTCCTGCGCCTTTTTTTACGCCTACAGCAAGCTCGACCAAAGCCGTCATAATTTCTAGCTGCATTCCTTTTGCCAATTATTGCTGCTCCGCATTTTACGCGCAGCTGTTAGCGCTGCCCACAGGCTACTTCTTTCAGCGCCACACAAAATGCGCATCAATAACACACATACATACACACACAAGTGCACGTAAATATATACATACACACACACTTACATACACGCACACACACATCTTTAGGTCAGCACCAGGTCCCTGCCCAGTGGCATGCTTTTCCTTTCCCAGGAGGAGCAGGAGCACCCGCCCCCCTAGCTT
>Ga0307974_1002154_pt1 | contig 13908 bp, 9 predicted proteins | sample OrgLakmetagen784_FD_201812 | JGI IMG/M metagenome (GOLD analysis project Ga0307974, IMG submission 201812) | Saline water microbial communities from Organic Lake, Antarctica - #784 | ecosystem: Environmental > Aquatic > Non-marine Saline and Alkaline > Saline | place: Antarctica: Organic Lake... | reverse complement strand
GTGTGTGTGCGCGTGCGTGCTTGCGTGCGTGCGTGCGTGCGTGCGTGCGTGTATGTGTGTGTGTGTGTGTGTGTGTGTGTGTGTGTGTGTGTGCGCGCGTAACGCTTGCACGCCGTGTAGTTGCCTGACCTTTCACACTGCAACAAACTGGGGGAGAGGGGCCCCCCTTTTGTTGCACACCAGATGAAAATCTTGTGATTTTCCATCCAGACTGGGTGAATCTGGCCAGAGGTGACCATTTCACTGGTCTACTCATTTGCCTTACGCTTTCCATGATTTATATATATTTTTACTTATAAGTACAACATTATTGAAAAGAAAACCTGGCGACATATGCAAGCGTAGTGCAATGCTGCCCTCACGTTGTCGTAGCAGCTGGTCAAGCCAGTGTTTAAGGAGGTTTTTGTCAGTCGTTGCCTGGTGCGCACGCTCGACACACACACACACACACACACACACACACACACACACACACACACACACACACACACACACACGCACACACACACACTCACTCTTCCTCTCACACACACACACACACATACACACACACACACACGCGCACACACATGTGCACACAAACACACTCGTACACACCATACACGTGCACACGCAAACACACACACACACATACACACACGCACACACACACACAAACACACACAAACACACTCGCACACCCACGCACACACACATACATACATGTGCTCACCCACTGGCACCTACGCACACATACACACACACGTGCACACAAACACACACACAAATACACAAACATACTCATGCACTTGCATACACACACATGCGTACCTACGCACAAATACGCACACACTCACACACACACAAACACGCATACACACACGCATACACACACGCACAAGCACACGCACACAGACGCACACACACAGTTGCACATGCACCTACTAACACACATACGAACGCTACCACTCTTTTAACACCCAGCATTTCCGATAGTCTGTTCTGTGATGCAGAAGTTTCACCACACTCCTTGCTCATGCCGCAGGGGGCGTAATACCGAAGGCCAAGCTGGTGTTGAAACAAACAGGGTAGCTGTAATCCGCCCCACGCCCGTCCTCGGCTTACCGAACGGTACCTATGTTGCTGTTATTGGTGATCACCAGGAGTAGCAACACACCTTGACAATCCCTGCCTCGCATGAAGGGCTGACGATGCATGCACAGAAAGCCAAGGAAACACTGTGATATGCACACACACGTGGTCTGCAGGCAACCAAGACGGGGTGGTTTCCCTGGCAGCTGGAAGGACTACCAGTGCAGCTGTGACAGCTTCAGGTACTTCCTCGCACTCACAGCACGGTGCCTTATTGAAAAGGAAAAGGATTTGAACGCCTGTGCTACCCTGAAATGCAAATGGATGAGGGGCTAGCTCAATCGGAACAAACCCCTCCCTGCCACCTTCTCACAGATTATACAAATTATACAACAAAAATTGCTACAATCTGACGTGCCCGGATCAGGATGAGTGCGTGATTACTGACAAGTAATGCTGCTCTGAATCTCTGGCAGGACATGCGTACACTTGGGGGTGCGGCCGCAGCGGGAAAACAGGCCATGGCGCCTCGACCGAGAGTACCCTTGAACCCACTGTGGTAAGCCTGTGGTGTGTTCACTGTGTAGGTCCTGTTTTTGTGGATAGATGTGTTGACAATTGCGATGGAGCATGGATGGATTCTGTATGGACTGCAATTTATTGACTTTTGTGTGCTTTAAAATCCACACTATCGCCCTGCAGGTGGAGTGTTGTGTGCATGTGTGTGCGTGTATGTGTGTGAGTGAGTTTGAGTGCATGTGTGTGAGTTTGTGTGTGTCTGTTTGTGCGCATGCCCAAAGAAGAAACGCACCTTAGCTTATTCTGCGTTGCAAACACACAAGCACAAATATCTCCAACTATTTTTTCTGCTGCTGCTGCTGCTGCTGCTGCTGTAATCTGTGAAAGCTCTCGCACGCTGGTAAAGAAGCTGAAGTCCAACTGCTGCCCTTTTCTTGTCATTCTTTTCTAACTTCAAGGGTTGATAATGTGGTGGCTCTGTCACTGCCTGCGCCGCTTATCCGTCTTAGTAATCTTTGTGGTATAGTGAGTTATGGCGAGAAGTGTTGCTGCCTACGTTGCTTGTGCCTTCTTAATGTTATGTGGGCATATGGATATTATTGCAGGTAGAAAGCTTATCTAACAGGGTGCGGGTCACCGGAATCACACTTGGCGATCACCACACATTGATGATGGACGGAGATGGTGGGGTGTGGAGCATGGGGGAGAACAAAGCGGTAAGTCGATAGAGGCGAAGAACAAGAAAGGGACGTCGTACAAGCTGTCATTTGCTCAAGACGTAGTATGTTGTAAAAAGCTGTTGCTGGAGCTTTTGAGCCAGTTGCAGATGCTGGAAGTCAAAGCCGATTTTGTTGGTTGCGGTGTCAGTAGCTTTGCTGATAGTGCATGCGCTTCAGCCATGCACACTGAAGCATACCCATAAAAAGCATTGGCCTTCTCACACTCTCAGACCAGCATAAAAAGAGACGCCAATCCTGACACAAGTCTTCATGTTCTCCCTGAGTGTACCTAGACACATACGTGCGCACACATCTTTTGCAACATCATGACGGACTCTCTGCCCCATCCCTCACTCGTGTGCAGGGGCAGTGTGGGCTCGGCACTCCCTTGCCTGTCATAGCCGCTCAGCATCGCACTGCGCTCATTAATTCCCTCATGCATGGCAGCTCCGCTGACACCGCCGAGGCACGCCCACCCCCCATAGTAAAGCAGCACCACGCCAAAAACGGCAACCGCAGCAGCCAAAGCACTGGGGGTAGCGGCAACAACAACACCAACACCACCACCAACAACAACAAAAACAGCAGCACTGGCATCAAAGACAGCAGTAGAGGCATCCAAGGCGCTAGCAGCAGCAGCAGCAGCAGCAGCAGCAACAGCAGCAGCGGCAACAAGGCCGTTAGTTCTGGTAGAAGGAATGACATGATTGGCAGTGGGCAGGAGGCAGGGGCCTCTCACGTGGGCGTGGAAGTTGAGGTGGGCAACAGTGGGAAGAGCAGTAGGAACCAGGGCACCCCTCCTAGCAAGAACTTTTGGAAAGATTTGAATGGCAGCAGTAGGAGCAGCCATGACAGCAGCAACAGCCGAGAGACTGTGGGGGAAGAACGAGACGGCTGGATGGCCCGCGCCAGCAGCCGGATGCACCACCAGCTGCGCCAAAGGTTTCAGGTGCGCGCTACCTGTAGACCCCTTGTTTCTCCTGTTTAGGGTTGGCCAGAACCACATATATATACGGTGTATATACGGTATTTTTGGCAGGGAAATCACCAAATGTATGGAACCGTATGTACGGTGTATACGTACAGTTCTGGCCAACCCTACTGTCCAATTTATGTCGCATGTCACATGCACATTGTCACTGCATAAATCAGCTGTATGCACCGCCAGCTGCGCCAAAGACTTTCAGGTACGCGAGAGGTGTGGCCACCTGGTCGCTCCTGGCATACCTCGTGCCACATACGTAAGGTTAGCCAATTCCGTACCCGGTTTTGCCAGTTGACAGCAGTTGGAAACCCCTGCAATACGATGATTCATACATTGCGTTTGATTGCAATTTTGGCTAGTCCTGCACTTACCACACACGCATCGTAGAAATGTGTTTTGGGTGGAGGAAGTGTGCTTCTTATGACGTCCAATTGTACCATCGACATTGGCACATGAGGCGTGTCATTGGGTTAGGAGGCTTGGCTAGGTTTATCAGCAGGCTTTGCAGGGAGGAGGTATGTCCAACAAGAGCAGACTGGCTGGTAAACAAACAAGAAGTCGAACTCTCTGTCGTGCGTGCACCATAACCTTTGCACCGAAAGCCATGTGTGAACGGCGCCGTTGTACAAATCTGGCCAACCCAACACCTTGCCTTTGCCTCTCCCATTGAGTCTAACATCACACATTACTACCGTGGTGTTAAGCCAGGGTGAGCAGGTGATGCAGCGTGTTGATGCCTGCTCACTGCTGCATTTTTGTCGCTGCTGCCTGCACATGCACTGCAGGAGCTTCAGGAGCAGCACGAGCGGCAAGGAGCTAAGCAGAGGACCCGAGCCTTGCCTGTGTCATCCCATCAAGTGCAGATGGCGACAAGTGCAGAGGAATCAGCTGAGCTAGTTAGGCAGGGTGCAATCAAGTTCCGGCATCACAGGTTCGTGTGTGTGTGTGTGTTTTGTATATGCAAGTGTTTTTTCTGCGTGTCCTAGGGGCCGCTGAGTTTGCGTCTCTTGCTCCTGAGTTTATCCTCTCCTCATATCCGACCCGCCCTCAGCTGTAAAACAATCAGCTGTAATATCTATTATTAGTTCCTAGTCCATGCCTCACATGCACTTTTCATATCTGCCTGTTGCTGCTTCCGGCTCTTCCTCCCTTGAGTCCCCTGATAAGGCATTGCTGTCCACCTCCTTTTGTTCCTCCATGTCATCTTTTGTTAATATGCTCCCACCTCTGCATCACAACCTTCCCCTTGGCCCTTCCTACCATTCTTGATCCCTCCTCGTTCCATCTGCTTTGATGCTCCTGTCAGACCCTGCTACTTCCTGTCCTCCATACAGTGGACCTGCCCACATCATCCACGCCAACACTCCTGTGGCCAACAGCAGCGGTGGCAGCATCACTCACCCTTGGGGCCCTGGCAGTGCCAATCCACATGCTGTGCTTGGTCAGGGCAGTGGCCTCGACCTGGCAGGCCATTGCAGGTGAGAGGGAAAAGCATACTGGCATGGTCTGACATTGAAATAGGATGAGAGGGAGGGGAGTATTGTCAGGAAGTGAGGCTGCTTAGGGATTGCCATAAAATTAGGTAGCAAAGGGGGAAAAGTGTGCCAGAAAGTGAAAGAAAGAGAGAGAGAGAGAGAGAGAGAGAGAGAGAGAGAGAGAGAGGGAGAGAGAGAGAGTGTTTTAGGACTCTAGGGGAGGGGGCAGGTATTCCATTCTAAAAAGAACGTTGTACCTCTTGTTATCCTGTACCTCCTCATAAGACCACCAGCAACCGTTTTGCGATGAAAAAAGAGACCGCTCGTCCCTATTGTTGCAGGGTTGCTGGTCTTGCTGGTGGCCACCTATGCACACCCACACGTCTGGGGCGCGATCAACACGATCTTGCCTTGCACAGCACAAACGACATCTTGGGTGGGTGTGCCAGGATCCAGGATGTTCCTGTGGCGACTCAGGCTGGGGTGTAATTAAAAATAGGAGTAGTCCAACACGCAGAAAGGTGTTTCTCATGCTTTATGGCATCCCTGAGCTACGCCGGTGCTTTGTATGTCAAGGCTGCTGGGTTTGAGCCACAGCTCTACACGGAGCCACGAATGCATTGAAGACACCAACTGATTACTATGTACCGTTCTGTCGTATATCTCCCCCCTAATAATGTTTGGGGGGTAACAAGATCAAAATTTAAAAGGCCAATTCTGAAACTGCAGGAATTTCCTATCAATCAACCTTCAGTCACCTTACATTATGTGTAGGTCGGCCAGAACCACGAACATAGGTATACAGTATACAGGTTATGCAGCACATGAACAGAATTCCCAGCAGAGGTCGTATATTATGCCAGAATATGCGGTCTTATACTAGAGGGGGGCAACTGAGCAAGTGCCCAGACATGCACCTCTTTAACATTCAAGGGGCAACTTCTCACACACCACTTGATCAAATTGAAACCAAAGCAAATTCAAATGAAAGCTGACATTATAACCTACCAGAGCTTGTGCTTGAAGTTACATTGCGCTGTGTAGAGGTTGACAGGATAACTTGCATAAGTTGACACCTTCATCCAAGATAGGTGCTGTGAGCTCACGCATTCGCATACCTTGCCAATTGCTAAGTCTTTTCACTTCATTTGTTTTTATTGTTAATGTATTGCAAGGACACTAAATATCACTCAATTTAGTGCAGTACGCTATCTGCAGAGTTGGCCAAATTGTACATATGATACGTCGTATAATCGGTACCGTATTTGAAATTTCCCGACTGTATAATCCGTATGTCCGAATGCAATTTTTGGCCGACTGTGTATTGACCAGATTTCACTGTGTATGGAACAGAATGTATAAGCAGGCGGTACACTCCAGACTCGGGTTCAATTCCCAGCAGATGCAGTCCCTTTTGCTCTTTTTGGTCAATTTTGTTCTTCTTGCGCCTCTTCTTACTGAGCTTTTCCTTTGCTTCCCTTTCCTCTTGTAAATAAATGCATGTATCTGCATTAAATATTTGGTTAAAATGGTGGTTGTCGTAGTTGAACCTGTTTTTGCACTGTGCACAGGTTTCGCAACATAGGAATAAAAAGGAAACCTTTCTTCTTCAACCCATGTGCAGGTGCAAAAATCACACCTGTGCAGTCTTCGGGAGGCATTCCTGAGGTGGTGGTATGCATTGCTGCCTCCGCCAAGTTCTCAGTGGCAGTGACAGAATCGGTGGGTGTCTTGTTAGTGTGTGCTGCATTATCATACATGGTACTGAATGCTTTTCACAAATTGATCTGGGCGTGGCCCATCATGCTCTTCCAAGAGTGCCACATATTTGTAATTGCAAGCTTTTGGCTAATTTCCTGTTGCGTTCATGTGTTTTTACCAAAGTTCAGTCTTGTGCATTTTTCCCAGGGAAATGTGTGGACGTGGGGCCAAGACTCAGATGGGGCCCTTGGACACTCTGCTTGGAGCACCTCCCCCCAGGTGTGCATGCACGGGCACGTTCACGCATACATACACAAGTATATGAACACATGCGTGCTCGCTCACACGCGCCAACAGGCAAACTTGCACACACACACACACACACACAAACACACACACACCAAGTTATGTTCTGTGCCAAGGAAACTTCGCCGCAGTTTGACGTGCTTGCATAGAAGTGTCACTGTGAAGAATTGAGAGCCTGATTCTGTTTCTCTGCGTCCCCCCTACTCGTCGTCATCACGCACAGCATGCGCACCTTGAAGCACGTGTCAACGTGCTATGCATCCCACCGTGATTCACCAAGAAGCTTGCCAGCGTGCATGCATCCCACCTTCATTTACCCAAAAGCACGCCAGCGTGCATGAATTCCACCGTCATTCACCATGGAGCACGCCAACATGCTTGCATCCCATCCCTCACCTGCAGAAAATTGGGGGCAAGTTGTCAGAGGTCATTGCTCAGAACGGAGGCGCTGTGCATGCAGTCGTTGGGACATCCTTTAGCCTTGTGTTGACCAAGAATGGCAAGGTGCGCTGGACATGTATGTGTGTGCATTTGTGTGCGTAAACGTGTGTGTGCACTTGCGTGCGTGAGTGATTGCTGCTGACGTGATGGGAGGCGTAGTTCATACACAGAGGCCTGCACGAGGGGATACAACACGAAGCGTAACATGCCTGGCTCAAGCGTATTTCTAAGTAATTGTCAATTAGCTCATGCGTGGATGGCCTGCATACTGAGAAGTTGAGCAAATGCAACGCTTACGTGGCTGATCAGCATATACTTTTTTTGCCCTTCTTGCAGGCCATTGTGTGGGGGAGCGTGCCGGGTGGCAGAGCAAACACTCCTTCCTCACACACCAGCACCTCACCCGCACTGCCTAGCTCGACCAGCAACCTGTTACGCTCCATCCTACGTGACAGCAATGGCAGCCTTGTTGCTCCAGCAGGTACCAGACGCTGAAGGGCATGTCTCATACCTCACTTCACTGATTGATAGGTGTCCCCCCCCCAAGTATTTGTAGTACTGCAAGGCAGCTCGAGTAGCATGAGCTCATGGCACACAAGAAGGCAGTGCACTTTTCTTGCATGGTAGAGAACACAAGCATGTCCGCGCTTGCAAACACACACAAACACACGCACACATGCACACACGTCACAACATCACCCGCGAGCAGGGCGTGTGTTGTGCGGCGAAATTCCCGGCCTGCCTCCTCTCACAGCCGTGGCAGCTGGAGCTGAGCATGCCCTGCTGTCGTGCGGCCAGAAAGTCTATGTCATTGGAAGGACCATCGACCAAGAGGGCTCCGTTGTAGTGTCGGCTCCGTGGGATGCCCCCGTGGTGTGTGCACGCAGTAGCCTAGAGCCTGCTTGTGGTGCTTTTTTCGTGGTATATGCACATATGTGCTCTTTCTGTACCCTGTAAGGAGTGCACACTATGCATGTACCACCCTAGTGTGTGTAAATACATGTCCAAGGGGGGGTAACGGTGTGCTTTTCACGTTCACACGTGATCACACTTGTCTGTGTGATTGCGTGTGTTTGTTTGCATGACTAAAAGTGCAGGCTACTTCAGCAACCAAAGTGTGTTGTTGTCTAAGTGGTGTGCACGTGATATGAATGCAACGAAAACTTGAGGGATGTGTTGGCCACTCTTGCCACTCTCTGTGTCCAGAAACACAGCCCTTCTATACCCTTCTCGTTTACCTAGTAGAGACACCCAGATTTTCATTTACTAAGTAAAGTGTGGCACACTCAGAAATTGCATCCACATTACTAGCACGTTTTCACACATAAACGCGCACCAAAAAATGTGCATAGGTGGTGCACGACACTGGCAAGCCCAATTCGATTTGCTGCCTGTCCGCCGGGATGTACTGTTCAGCACTGGTGGACAGCTCAGGCGACCTGTTGATGTGGTGAGGTGTTGATGTGGGAGGTTTTTATCGTTGGTGTGGGTGTTGTTTATGTTTGCTGCTGGCCTGACTGAGCCTGTGATGAATGAGGTGTAGAGCCGACTTAGGCTTCTCAAAACACGTGACTGGACTGATGGGTTCCGATGAGGAGAAGGCAAGGCGTTGTATTTAACAAACAAGGGGATAAGGCAGTGGCCCTATCTCTTTGTTTGGGTAGCTCATTTTCGTTAAATTTTCAGAAGCTTTTTATATACACCCATATAACAGAGAGGACGTACGATTAGGAGTGGCACAACCAATGTATCTGCACTGAAGCCTGTCGCTACCATGCTGCTGCGACCTCATTCAAAACCGTGCTGCCTTTGTAGGGGGAAGCTGTTGGACAAGCACACCTATGACGTCCTCTTGCATCGAGAGGCTGCTCTGAAAGGTGTGTGTGCATGTGTGTACTTGTGTGTGTGTTTGCACGTACGTCGTTTGCGCACACAAAACGCGCAGACACACATAAATTTTGCAGAGACACACACAGGCACACAAACGCACACACACAAAGGAATATGCACACACTCATGCATTTACGCACCATTTCTCCACCCTTCCACTGCTGCAGCACTGCGCACCTCAGTCTCCAGCCCCAGCTCCAGCCCAGACGCCAGCCGCCAACGCCTCCCCTCTCACTCTCCCAAGTTTGGCCTGTACAAATCCACGCGGGAGGCTTTGGGCGGCCCTATTGTTAATTGGAGCTTGTGGTCTGAGCCAGTTGCAGAGAAGGACGGGACGCTGCAGTCTTCTTCTTCCTTGGTGTGTTTGGGGTCGATATTGTGTTGACTACGTGTTATTGTGTGTTGTGACTACGTGTTATTGTGTCAGCACATACACCTTAAACCTACTGGACATGTACTCCAAGACTCTGACATTAGTCAAGAGGAAGCTGCTTGTAGTGCAGAGCCATGACAGGACATTGGCGTACCATGACAGGCAGTATGCGTGTTGATGTGTTGATCCTGCAATCCACTGCGCACAGATGAGCCAAGCAGATGAGGGCGAGAGCGAGCTTGAAGATGAGGATCTGTGGCGGTGGCCTGGCCTTGGCGGTGCTTGGCCAACCCTAGTGAGCGATCTAGAAGGGCGAGTCAAGGGAGTTGCACTTGGAGGGTGGCACTGCCTGGCTCTGATTGATTAAAAAGAGCAGGGATGAGGGAAGAGAGAGAGGAAAGAGGAGTCTTTTTGTGAAGAGGTGAGAGTAGAGGGTGGTCTGGAATCTCAGGGTTCGCCAAAGAGGAGTGGAGGGGTTGCAACAGGGCCAGCAAGTCTGGTCTGTAGTTCTGTACTATATAGATTGTGCACGCTTGCTTATAATAAATAACCTCATCTTACTGGCTTCTTAAAACCTCGTGACCTGCTTGCATGTATATGTATGATGCTGTATTTTGTAGTGAGCCACGAGCATCAGAATCTGCTGGCTTATATATTAGAATTCATGGGTGCCAGGCCTCTTTGGACTGATGTTCACAGGTGCATTTTCCTTTTTCCCTTGCGTTTGACCACCTAGAACACTCGAGACTTGGCCTAATTGTAGCAGCAAGCAGGTCAACTTCTGGCATTTTTGGAGGATACTGAAGTGTATACGTACTAGGAAATTGAAGATTGGGACAAAATGCCTATTTCCGTTCAGACAAGACAACAGGGGGGTATTTATCCTCTTTTAGCCTTCTGAGTGCAAAACCTTGTAAAAATTATTGGCGCTTTTAAAGTTGGTGCAGGTGGCATCCAATGGGCTATTGATGATCAACAATGGGTGGATAAAATCTCAATGAGCGTGAGCACACCTATCCGTGTGCGTCCTTATGCTCCGATGAGGTGCTTTGTGGAATAGGGCTTTAAAATTTGAACAAAGGAAACATTCATTGCTACGGCTTATTAGTTTGCCTTTTTACTGGCTGTGTCCTGGCTTCTCTTGCCTTTTTTTCTGGGTGCCCACTTTAGTAGCATAGCCAGCCAAACGGCCAGCAGAACAGGGGACATTTTCCACCGGGCTATCCGCTTTCTGCAGAGGCAGCATCAAGTTTTAAGCACAAACTCCTTTCCATTTCCATCACACCTTAATTCAAGCTGATAATAAACTAACTAGAAAATTCAAGACCGCGTATTACCGCGGGTCGATTACAAGCTAATTTTGATGACGACGACTGGTTCCCAGTGTTTGTTTGCTTTGCAATGCAGCCCCCGACTGATCGATTTCCCTCTGCGACATTTGTTGACTTAATTTGAATTACATTTATATTTTGTTTTTCGTTCGGGCACATACATGCACATACATTTATAAACAACCGACAAAACCACCGGGGGGGCCCCGAGCGGACGGCAGGCAAACACTAACATTATATATGTTACGCAAGTCTCCTACTCCGCGCTGGCGGAATACTTAGGTGCGCCCTTCGCGCAATGCGTCCCCGATCGGCGTCCAGCTTCCATCCGTCGTGACAGTCGTCCAGACTGGAGAGCATTGTTGGCCTTTGTTTGTATGGTCCCGTCGTCACGCACCCTCATCATGCATCACTCCCATCATCCATCGAGACTTCGCAAATTTGCGATGCATTTGTTGCAGTTGCAGGCATCCCTGTATATCACATGGGTGTGTACCTAATACATGAAAGTGAGCAACCGAATGTTGCTTGTGACATGCAGGCATGTAGGCACAATTATTGTCTATCCTAGCCAAGGAGGGAGACAAACATGGCTGCCTTTTGCTTGGGGAGCTCGGGAGCTCCAGGTGCCTCGCTCTTCAGCAATTTGTGCGACAGTACGACCCGTGTGCGTATGCACCCCCGGCCCGCATGCATCAGATAGAATCTGGGCAGCGTAGATGTACACATGATGTACTTAATCAAAGGCCTCTTCCTGCCTCATCAAGCTGGCCATCCGGCGCGTTGCATTTTGTACGGTAAGTTACCCCTCCAGGGTCCGTGGTCTCACATTTGCTTAGTACCGTACTGCGCTCTTAGTATTGCGAGGCCTACTTATTGCGAGGTGTCAAAATAATTACAATAATTAATTTGCGAGCATTAAGCTTTGCGAGGCTCCCTCAGAAGTTAAGGTATTTTGCGAATTTTGCAAGCTATTCCTGTGCTCTCCTCTCTGTTCAGTGCCTACATCCATTTGAAGATTTGGAATCCTTCCGTCACCCGCAGTTGAAACAGCAAAAAGTTCGGGGCGAAAAGCAAAAAGTGTATTTTGGCAGGGTCGAACCCAAGACCTGCAGGTTCCTGCCAAAAAAATGGTTTTTTTAAAGTCTAAGTTTTGCGAGGTCCAAATTTTTTTAATTCTTTTTCGGCTTGATTTATTGCGAGGGGCCATAATAATTATTTGATTACTCGCAAAACAACCAAGCGCAGTACGGTAGTGTATAAACAGCAAATCAACTGTTAGCAATCTGTTTAAATTATAAGCAACCCAACGTTCATCTAAGCCCTTAGTTTCCAAGGTTTTTACAACTTACACGCAGCCCATCAAGAACGTGCGCTTGTCAATACTGGTCTCTTCACCTGATGGATTGCTGGACCACCTCAAAAACCTGCAAAGCACAGGATTGCGTGAAATGTAGAGTGCTGCCAAGTAAAGAGCTTTCTTCAGCCCTTAAAGTTGTGAGAGACGGTAATTGAGTGACAGTTAATAGTTTCTAGTAATCTGATGGTTCTTCCTCTCTGACAGGGCCTTTTCTGCCTGTTGGTAATGAAGTGTCACGGTACTCGGTGCCAAAATGGCGGCTTTGTTTTCTTAAATCAATGTGGACAGTGGTTTTCACTGCCTGCACTACCCAATGGCAGGCAAAGAAACACAACATCCCACCTGGAAAAAAAGTTACTGGTTGATTCAATGGAATTCAGGCAGAGGCCTGCACAACTAGGAACATTACTCAGAGATTTCTAAAGGTTGTTCGATGTCACGTCTGGTTTGATTTTTTGAAGCAGTTCTGATGCATGTAAGCTTGGTTTTGCGCCATACACCTCCCCTCTCACTCTCATTGAAAACCCCACAGCCGGCACTTTGAAGGCACTTTGAAGGCGAAAGCGCCTATCCGGATCCCGGGTCTGACCATGGACGTCCACCCCTGCGCCCAAATTGTTTCAAAGATGATTGTCTACCATGGCCTACAATGGATGTATGCTCGCAAAACTTGCAGGTGCCATGGAATACGCATTTTGAAGCTTGCCTTTCTTCGAGATTTCGAAAGTGCGATTCTAAATACTAAAAGTTCGCTTTTGATTTCAAAGTGCCTCATCAAAGCGCAATTTGATACGGTTAGTCATTTATATGTTGTAATAGGGGCTCAGCGCCATTATTGCTGAGCAAAAATAGTTGTGGGCGCTTTCAGACACAAACAGAGCTATCAGATGGTAGACAGGCCAAAGTAGGGTAAAGTGCGTAACAAGTACGTATAGGACTGCAAATTCCCAAATTACGATTTGCGCTCTATTGAACACTCAAAGTAAAGTTTTAGATTCCCAAAGTGCGTACACAGTGCGTACAGACTAACTTGAAATTTCCGCGTGCCATGGAGATCTCCCCCCGAGCAAAGACAACCAAAATTAGTAGTCTGCTCAATTCCACACGGGAGGCTTTGATTGGGCGGCCCTATTGTAAATTGGTAAATTGGAGCTTGTGGTCTGAGCCGGTTGCGGAGAAGGACGGGACGCTGCAGTCTTCTTCTTGCTTGGTGTGTTTGGGGTCGCTCTTGTGTTGACTAACACACTTGTGTTATTGTGTCAACACATGCACCTTGAACCTACTTGTAATCTAAGACTCTGACATTAGTCAAGAGGAACCTGCTTGTAGTGCAGAGCCATGACAGGACACTGGTGTACTCTAGAGACAGGTAGTATGCGTGTTGATGTGTTGATCCTGCAATCCACGGCGCACAGATGAGCCAAGCGTAGCTTAGCAGGCCAATTATGTAACCCATGAGCGATAAACTGTACTTTATGTATACGTGCTACTACAATTTAACAATTTCCGCGCTTATTGGTATGATTGATAAATTCAAAATCGATTAGAAAAATCGCCGAGGATACACGCTTATTAACTTCTGATGCTGGCCCCGCGCGTCTGCGTCTTATGGTGCAGAAATGGTGATTGCAAACACACAACACACAAACACACACACGCGCGCGCACACACACACACACACACACACACACAAAACACACACGCACACACACAACACACACACACACACGCACACAC
>Ga0307974_1002149_pt1 | contig 13913 bp, 6 predicted proteins | sample OrgLakmetagen784_FD_201812 | JGI IMG/M metagenome (GOLD analysis project Ga0307974, IMG submission 201812) | Saline water microbial communities from Organic Lake, Antarctica - #784 | ecosystem: Environmental > Aquatic > Non-marine Saline and Alkaline > Saline | place: Antarctica: Organic Lake... | reverse complement strand
AATGATACGGCGAGTCGTTCTTGTGAACTTCGCAACTGAACGATTTTGCGCTGAAGCTCCAACAGAGGTGGGTATTGACCTATCAAGGATCTTGAATGCTAGTGGCTCCGCTGACGCAACCAGTCAAGGCAATATTGCACTTGGCATACTCATTGGCTCTAGTAGTGGCAACACTGTTCTGAACAAACGTTCGCAGGCGGTTCAACTTTTTCTCGCAAATTCATACTACACCTGCCAAATGTATTTGAACGGGGCCATAAGTGGTGAGCAGTTAGTAACGATGCAGCTTCAAACGTTAAACAGCATAGCGCCAATATTAGAAAAAGAATTGCCTCTCCTATACAACGAAAAGGAGACAACGGATGAGTCAAAGTACGTGCCTTTAGACATCAATGAAGCAATAAGGCAATTGTTCAATAGCTCCATAAAAACTTCTGAGGAAGAAGATCGAACTAAACCAAAAGAGCCTACACCACCAGTGGAATAGAAGTTTGCAATATAGCCAACGGCTTCACAGCGACCGATTTTCCGCCGTTTCGCGGCTCCAAACCGGCGCGTGAGCTGGGCTTTAATCGCCGATCCTGAATGTACGCTTTGCGACCCCTGCGGCCCTTCTGCAGAACGACCCTCGCTGTCCCTGCTGCGACTAGCGTCAGACGTCGAAAACCCAACTATTCCGATGGCGCCGGCACACGACGAAGAGTTGTTCAAGACTGAACTGGCACGGCAATATGTGACTGATTTATCAATTTGTCCGCGTTTTACAGTGTTTCACGGTTCTGGTCCGTTTTCGTCTGGTTTTCTTGGTAAGTGCTCTATAGGATCCCTGTCAATAGATATTCTGTAGGCAGGGATGCTGATTAATATCAAATTTGATATTAAGAGGGTTTTGGATAACCCCCCGCCTCCTGCATCGCTACAGTGTGTTTCATGTACAAGCGGAGTCTTGGCTGTGGGCAGGAAAAGATCGAACTGTATATTCAACGTCTTTGCATTACTTCTCTTCTTTATTACCTTAAATGGGCACGCACACAGCGGCGCAGACCACCAGTCTGCTGATAAAGACGTCAATGTTGGTGCCGCTCTCCATTGGCTAGAGACGTCTCAACAACCTGCGGGCTGGGTCAGTGCCCCGGCCGATATATCAACTGACTTTCAGTCCACCGCAGAGGCTCTGCAGGTTTTCCAGCTACTGGACGCTTCTGCAGTCGATCGGCAGGCTGCACTGGAGTCGCTTCGTAGTGATTTGGCCGGCTTAAATACTGAGCAGCTTTCTCGCTTGGTGAACGCCCTTGCTGATGCCAACCGAGGGTTGGAGCTGGAAAAGACCGAACTGCTGTCGCGTCAGGGTCGAGATGGCGGCTTTGGCCATTTTAGTGGTTATGACAGTACGCCACTGGATACCAGCTACGCGCTGTTGGCCCTACAAGCGGCGAACGCCGATGCCCTGGTCGCCCCCGGAGCCTTGCAGTTTTTGTCATCGGCGCAGCTGTCCGAAGGTGGATTCTCGGTCTACAACGATCAGCCGTCTGTCATGGTAACCGCCTTGGCGGTCAAGGCGATGAAGGCCTATCTGTATACGCACAATATCTCGGGCGTTCTGAGTCAGGCGGTTGATTATCTTTATGCCGCTCAGAATGCAGAAGGGCACTGGGGTACGGATTGGGAGAGTGCCTTGGCCTTGCAGGCTCTGATCCCCGTGACCACCGACGTGAGCAAGTACACCGACGCGGTAAGCTATCTCCAGAATCTTCAGTCTTCCGCCGGGCATTGGGGCGAGCAAGTCTATGCCACCTCGTTGTCCTTGGCGGCCCTGAACCTGCTGTCTTCCATTGATGTCCCTCTGGATCCCGAGAAAGCAGTACTGGCCGGGCGATTGGTGGACGCCTCGTCGGGCGCGCGTTTGTCTGAGCCGACCATTGATGTACTGGGCACTTCCGACGATCAGGTCGACATTCAGCCCGATGGCAGCTTTACCGTGTCTAATCTCAGTGCAGGTTCTTACGTCGTCGCGTATTCCGCCCCAGGTTATCAGGGGGCGTCGCAAAGTGTGATCTTGAGAGAAGGACAGTTCGCCAATGTTGGCACTATTCAACTGGCGGTCGCACCAACCACCGTACTGTTGACTGGGGTCATCACGGACGTGTCGTCCGGCGGGCCGATTGGTGGTGTCACCGTTTCCTCTACGGTTGGTGGTAATGTGAACAGCACCGTGACCGGCGCCGATGGTACCTATCAACTACTGAGTGAGCCCGGCAGTACGGTGCTGTCTGCTCAGTCCGCCGAGTACTACCCCGTGGCCGCGAGCGCCGATCTTGTAGCGGGCACGAAAATGAGCTTCTCCCCATCGTTGCAGCCGCTGTCTGAGGAACGACTGGACAGCTCCAGCATCGTGGGCACCGTTGTTGACGCCAATGCCCATCCTATTGCCGGAGCGTTGGTGACGGTTCCAGGTGGAACCAAATCCGCCCAGACCGATGCTGCAGGCCGATTCACGCTAGCGGACCTGAACGGTGGCGGGGTCTCCGTGACCGTGTCCAAAACGGGCTTTGAAACCATTGGCTTTAGCCTTGTCGTGCCTGAAAAAACAAACGTGGATGTCGGCCAGATCATCCTGAACGAGCAGGAAAGGCTGCCGTCGACCTCGGTGCAGGGCCAGGTCATTGACATGGTCTCTAACCTCGGTGTGGCTGGCGCCACGGTCTCCGTGGGAGGCCTGAGCACCACCACCGATGTGAACGGCTTCTATCGCATCACTGACATTCAGGTTCTTGAGTTCACGGTCGCGACCAACGCCGCAGGTTACATGTACTCGGGTAAGGATGTCTCGCTCGCAGAGCACACTGAATTAACCCTGGATATCAGTGTTCGAAAAGCGGATCTGGGCGGTGTGGACATCGCTCAAGTGACCACGGACAAAACCGTGTATGGCGCTTATGAACCAGTGTTGATTAGTGCTGAGTTGAAGAACGACACCGCACTGAATCAAGGCGCGCGGCTCTATGTTCAGGTGAAGGACAGCGCGGGCACTGACATCGAAAACTTCTCCGGCGTTTATCTGCCCCCGATCGACCCCAAGAGCGATCCCGAAGAACTGGCTCATTACCAGAAGCACCTGGATGAAGCGGTCGAAAACCTGGCGCCTGGGGAGCAGAAAACCGTTCAGCTGGAACAGTGGTGGAACACCCTGACCGTTGCGCCCGGCGTTTACACCGTGACCGTGCAGGCGCTCGATCGCACCACGAGCAACTTGGTGTCGGAGAGCAGTACCACTGTCACAGTGGAGCCCAGCGCCGTAGTGGCCTCGCTGGCTCCAAAGGGATCCCCCAGCTATGTGCTGCTGAACAATCAGGCCGATGTGGAGCTGTTTGCGGAGATCTTTAACCGCTCCAACGTCGAGGTCAGCCTGGAGTTTGATTACACCTTCTTGGACCCAGACGGCCGGGTCATCACGCAAGGTCACAGCCAACTGGATATGGCGCCTTCACAGACGAATGTCCGCCAAGTGCTCACGGTATTGCCGTACGACTTCGTGGCCAGCGGTGAGTATCGGATTGTGCTGGAAAACATCACCGGCGCTTCCGTCACCCAGCAATCCGACGGCACCGTGTTTGTTCCACCGTCCATTCGACTGAGAACCACCCAGTCACTTAATCCGAGTGAGGTTGTCCCACTAGAAGGTGTGTCGGTGGAGAGCAGGATTCAGGTAGAAGGAATGGATGGTGAATAAGATGGATCTAACGACATTGAAAGAATGGATGGCTCGCATTGCCTGTCTCGTACTGCTCATGGTCAGCGTTTCTGTGGCCGAAGCCAGTCATTTCCGCTTTGGCCACTTTACCTACAAAGCGCGGCCGGATATTTCACCCACGACCGCTGATTTTCGGATGACCGTGGCGTTCCGAAGCAGCTATTTCGGTCACCCCAAAATCGGGCAAACGTTCCGTCCCGGTCGTTACAGTTTTGGTGATGGCTATTCCTCAAACCACACCTATCGGGTGATCGCGAGAAATCTCCAAGAGGACTGGATTGTCGGGGAAGCCATCGATACCCGGAATGAGAACAATCTCGTGCGTCATACCTATCGGGCGGCCAATAATAATGGTCAGCCATGGATCGGTAATTTCAGTAGCTGCTGTAAGATTGGAGGCCTCAGGAACTCAGGCAGCACTTGGCGTGTGTATACCCGTGTTAATTTGGAGAATGGCAATTCGTCGCCGTTCAGTAATCTGCCTCCGATCGTGAGCTGCTCCAAGTACGATTGCCGATTCCTCATTCCGGCCGTCGATCCGGATGGCGATCAACTGACTTGGCGGATGTCCACGCGCTCGGAGTCGGCCATCAATAGTATACCCTCCGGCATGAAGGTTGACCGCGACACTGGCTTGTTTACCTGGGATGGCGCGGAATCGTTCTCCAACGGCCTGTATACCATCCAGGTCACCATCGAAGACCGCGATGAAGAAGGGAATGTCAAAAGCTCCGCAGCGATTGATTTCCTGCTGAATCTGCGAGATCAGGGCACCAATGCCTCGCCCGAGTTTGACCATCCGCCGACGCCCGAAGCTGGGTCTGTGATCAAGGCGGTGGTCGGTCAGAAGCTCACGCTGACCGTGCAAGCATCTGACTCGGATCCCAACGACCAGGTCTACCTGAACCATGTGGGCTTGCCAGTTGGCGCCACCTTTGAGCAGAGCGTGAGCGGCGGTACCACCGGCGTTGCGACACTCGAATGGACCCCGACGACCGCGGATATGGGCGAGCACCTCGTCACCTTCCTGGCTAATGATAATCGCGGCGGCGCGTCTGCGCCGGTTTCAGTCAGAATTGAAGTGATCAAGCCGGCCATCTCGGATGTCAAAATCGTCAGTACCCTGTCGACCGCCGGCATTGGAATCGAAAGCGGTTCCTACTCCGTTGCGCCGTCTCTGATCGAAGTGGAGAACGACCGAACCATCGTTACCTGGGAATTTGACACCTTCAGCGTCGGCCAGCTTGAAAACCTCACCACCGAGTTGAAGCTGTTTAATGTTGAGCCCGGTTCCCAGCGGGTGGTGACCGAGCAGCTGGCGATCTCCTATACCGATATCGATGGCAATCCGGTGCACGAAACGCTCGGTGAACAAAGCGTGAAGGTGGCGCCCTCACTCACCACGCTCGACGTTGATACTGACAAAGACGTCTACAGCCCGGCTGAGTCCGTGGTCATTTCGGGTGTGCTCGGGAACCTCAGTGAGATCGAAACCGATGCACAGGTTGTCGTGACGATTGAGGATAATCAGCAGGCGAGGGTGGCTAATCTGGGCATTTTTGATGTGCAGGCAATTGCACCCAAGGGCCAAGCGGCAATTCCGGACCAACTTTTCAACACCGCCGGTATTTATGCAGGCACCTACCAGGTTGTAGGCCAGTTACTCGGCAACGACGGCCAGGTGTTAACCCAGTCTGTTGCACCTTTTGCCATGACCACCGCCGGTGGCGCCTTTGCCGAAGTGGGCGCACTGGTGACCACGGATAAGCCGGTCTACCAAGCCTGGGATCAGGCCCGGATTGATCTTCGCGTCAGCAACGTCAGCAACAATGGTCTGTTTGATGGTGGCGTGGGAACGCTTCAGGTCAGTCGACCCAATGGCAAGTTGCTGGCAGAACAAACCTACAACCTCAATAGCTTGCCGCCACAGGGATCGACTGATCGTCAGTATGCCTTGCCGTTGGTCGACCGTGAGGCGGGCGGGTATCGTGTCAGCTGGATCGTCCGTCAGGATGGTGAGATCTTGGCGACCAGTCAGGCAAGTTTCCGCGTCGAACGCTCTGAGCTGATGTCGCTAACTGGCAACGTCACGGTTGAGTATTACGACACTGGCGAAGCCAAAACCTGCCATTTCGAGATCACCAATCGCAGCGCTCAGGCCGAGGTGAAGGCCAACCTGATTTATCAGCTGGTCAGCCTCGCCGATGGCTCGGTGATCTCCCAAATCCGCCAAAATGACACCCCGGTGAGCAACACCATTGCCCATCCGTATCAGCTGCTGCTGTCGGATCCTCCGGCCTACGGCGGCTATGGCTGCATCTTGATGGCGGAGGCAGACGGTGAACTTCTCGAGCTCGCGGCGGCCGGCTTTGAGGTGGTTCCCCCGACAGTGATGGTCGACCTGCATCCGGCCGCGAAAGGGAAATTGCTGGTGTTGGTGGACGACCTGGCCACCGCGACGTCTGACCTGAATGACGCTGGCCGCCAACGTACTTACCTTGAGGACCTGCTGACCCGTCATCAGTGGCATTACACCCTGACCGACAGTGCTCGGGACTTTACCGCGGAGTTCAACTCTGGACTTTACAGCGCGGAGGCGATGTTTTCCGAGCAAGTCACCCTGGCACCGCAAACCGAGCAGCTGTTGGTGGAAGCCCAGCACAACGGACTGGGGCTGTTGGTGAGCGGCAGCTGGAACCGTCGGAACAACCACGTTGAAAAGGCGCTGGGCGTTAAGCTGACCGGTCGGAACAACCAAGCGGGGTCGATTTCGGATAACGGTTACCTTGAACAACCGGTGGCCGTAGATGCGCTGGTGACCCAGGGCCTGGCACTGGCGCACTGCGATGCGGATGTCTGGGCGGTGTTTGGCGGCGGTAAGAACGCCAGCGACGACTGCGCCTACGCTCCAGCGCCTGCCGCCGTCACCCTCGGCGTCTATGGCAGCGGCGCAAACAGCTACTTCGCGTACGACGTGCTGGACTTGGCGACCTCCTGGCAGGGGCTGCACGAGCAACTTCTTCTTGAGGCGTTGCTGGCGATTCAGCCACAGGTCTGGCCGGTCGCCGCAGGCCGTGTGATTCCGGTTGAAATCAGATTGGAAAACCTCAGCCGCAAAGCCGCTGTTGATATTCGCTTCACCCTGCCACAGGGCGGCACCATTCTTGAGAGCGAGCTGCCGACCACGTTCGCCGATGACACCTGGCTGTGGCAGCGCGACTTCGCGTCTCCCGGTGACACCTCTAATGTCCTCTTCATCCAGTTACCGGATGGTGTGACCGGCGAGGTGACGTTGCAGGTCGATATCGATGCCGGCATCAATCGCAGCCTGATGGTCGATGACAGCGAACTGAACTTCTCACTCGGTGCCATCGATGGCCGGCACAAGCATCAACAGGTTTCAACGATGGTTCAGCAGTTGATGGCCCAGGGCCCGGGCATTGCCAACTACCGCTTCATCGCGAAAAAGCTCGATCACGCTCAGGGCCATCTCAACAAAGCCAAGGTGGACAATGCCGTCAAATCCATTTTGTTGGCCACCGACGAGATAGCGCAGGAAAGCTACCCAACAGCCGTGGAACTGAGGTTCTTGCTGGACTTCTGGCTCTACCAGCTTCAACGCCAGTTGTAACGGGCAGTTCGGGAAAACGCACTTTGATGAGCAGGCTGATTTCAGCCTGCTCAGAAACACTTTTTGATTAGACGGTTTAGTTTGGGGATTACGATGAATGGCTTGACCATGGATGCATTTCGTTCCGGCAAATTCTCAAAGGCCACGTCCGCCTTTACTGCCTTTATGTTCACGTTCGTGTTTTATCTTTCACCCAATAGTAAGGCGGTGGCAGATGAACTGAGTAAAGAAGACGCACGCCAAGCTCAAGTTGAGCGACTTCTGGAGAACACTCCCGAGAAGAAACTGGCGCATCGATTGGAGAAGCTCAAGCGGAAGCTGACGAAGGAACTGCCGCGCAAGCTTGCACAGCGAAATGCTGACAAGGGTTGGATGAACGAGGCCTTGCAGGCCGTTGGCCTCGGCGCTATGCCCCTACAAAGTGAAGACGTCAAAGAGCTGGAAAAGCTTAAAAAGGGTGTAGAGCGGGCCTACGAGCAAGCCATCCACCGTTTTGAACGTGAGGACGAAAAACTGTCGGCCCGGGGAAACCTACCCGAGGAAGTCAAAGACCTGATTCGCGAACGGCATGCCGCGGCTGTGGAAAAGGTCAAACGTCAGTATGCTGAATTAACCACTAAGCTGGAACAGCTCCTTAAAACACAAGATCCTGACGAGCAGCAATCACTGCTTGATGACCTGAGTGACAGTCTCGGCAAAGAACAGTTTAAACGCCGACCCACGGCCGATGACCCCAATCAACTTCCTTGGCGTGTACCGTCCGACAAAGTACGTGAGCCGAAAACCAACAAGCGGAACCTGCAAGCGGCGTTGGGGATCGATCCTTACACCGGGTACTTACAATTCGCCTCGAGCGAGTTGACCCAGGATATGCTGGCGTTGACTTCTCTCGCTGATGAAAAGGGTGTCACCGAGGCCGATTTGGCGAACACCATCGACATCCAGATCACCGATGCGATCCAAGATCTGGCTCAAAGCTTGAACAACAACCCCGTTGAAATTTACACCTGGGTCCATAACAACATTCGCTTTGTGCCCAGCTACGGCTCTATTCAAGGTTCTCAATACACGCTCGAAACCAAGCGTGGCAATGCGATCGACACCGCAAGCCTTTTGATTGCCTTGCTTCGTGCCGCCGACATCCCGGCCAAGTATGCCTACGGCACTGTCGAAATTCCCGTCGACAAGGTCATGAACTGGGTAGGTGGTGTGACCACGCCAGAGGCGGCCCAAAGCCTGCTTGGGCAGGGGGGTATTCCGAACACCGCGCTGATTGAAGGCGGAAAAATCACCAAAATTCGGATGGAGCACACGTGGGTCGAGGCCTTCGTCGATTTTGAGCCATCACGAGGTATAAAGAATCGTGCAGGGGACAACTGGATTCCCATGGACGCGTCCTTTAAGCAGTATGAATTCAAGGCGGGGATGGCTGTTAGTGAGCAGGTGTCCTTCGATGTTCAGGCTCTGCAACGTGACGTTGAACAAAATGCCCAAATCAGCGAGGACGAGGGTTGGGTACAGGGTGTGCCCCAAACCGATATCGAATCGCACTTGCGGCAATTCGAAGAGCAAATAGCCGACTACATTGCGAGCCAAGACCCAGACGCCGAGGTCGGTGAGGTATTGGGTTTACAGAAAATTGAGGTGTTGCCTCCGCGACCGCTTGCCGCGGGTCTGCCTTACGCCCATATTGTGACTCAGGACAGCTTTTCAGAAGTGCCTGATAATTTGCGGCACCGATTCAAGTATGAGCTGGCGACACAGAGTTACGGCTATCCGAATGCTCCCTTTATCGCCTTAAACGAGCCCACAGTGAAGCTTGCTGGCAAAAAGCTAGCACTGAGTTTCGTTCCAGCGACTGACGACGATAGAGTGATTATCCAAAGTTATATCCCCGAGCCTGATCCTGATAGCGGTGAAATCGATCCAGCAAGCGTGCCGAACACGCTGCCAGGCTATTTGATTAATCTCTCGCCTGAGATCGTTTTGGATGGTGAGGTGGTTCAGCGGGCCGGCGCCCAAACGATGGGCACCGAACTCCATGAGACTTTGGGACTTTATAGCCCTTCTCACAATTGGCATACGAGTAACAACAATCCTATTGTCGGGCAATACCGTGCTATCGGTCTGGATCTTCAGGGTATCAGCCCGGAGCAGGCTCAGCGGCTGAAGCAGGACCTCGAAAGCACCAAAACGACACTCAAGAGCGGCGCCGAGTCTCAGCTGAACACTTTGACTAAGCACGATGTGCTGGGCGATCTGATTTACGCCACCATCATGAGCTACTTTGCGCTCAACGATGCGCACGAGGAAGCTCAGAGTGAGCCGGCCAACATGGTGACGTATCGTCTCCCGAGTTACGGGGTCTTTTCGACGACGGTTCAGCCGAGTTACTGGTTCGGTGTCCCCCGCGACACGACGTTCAGTGGTCTGACGATTGACGTGGATGCGGTGACCTACCATGGCGTCGCGAAGGATAACGATAAAAAAACCCAGGCCCAGTTCACTGAGGCGAGCGGAATGCGCTGGAGTGCGATGGAACACTGGGTACCGGAGCAGGTGTTCAGCATCCCAGGCTCACAGGCGCACGGAATATCGGCAGTTAAGGCATTGGCGTTGGCCACTGCTCAAGGCCAAAAGGTCTGGACTATCGATAGGAATAATCTAAGCCTTGCATTGGAACAGATCGACTTGGGCTCGGAGGTTGAGACCGAAATTCGCAACGCGGTGATGGCCGGAAAAGTGGCCACGGCTCATGAAGCGCAAATAATACACTACAATTGGGTCGGCTCTGGGTACCTATTAATCGATCCGGAAACCGGTGCGGGCGCCTACAAGATTGCGGGTGGTGCGAATGGTGGCCAGCTCACCAACGTGGCCTCATTCATGGACGCCCTGTCCTGGATAGCACTTGCCTTTGGTGTGAACGGTTCTTTGCAGGCGCTAGTGGGAAGCCCGATAGGAGCCGTTGTGTCCTTGATCGCGGGCGGCATTAATTTGTTGAGTTCGGTTCTAGCGTGGGGCCTGACTTGCGGTGATGCCGCCGCCACAGCGCTATTTAGCTTCCTAGCCTTGGCTATGTTTGTCATGGGTTTGGTGTTCGCGACTCTCGGGCCCTTTGGTATCGTAGTTGCCATCGGAATAGCCTTCGCCATGCAAGCAGCCGCGGTAAGGCTATCCTCTTACACTAACGATTGCAGGTGATTCTTAATGGGTGGCAGTGCGTGTAAATACTGCAAGACAGAGCTGCAAGGCGGTGAGTGCCAATCCTGTCTTGCATGCTATCGATGGAACTACGAGGTATTTTTTCTACTCGTTTTTTTCTTTTCGATGCCATCCATATTCATCGTTAGGGGAACAGGCAACTTATGGTATTTGACGTCAGGGTTAATCGGCGTGTTTATCTACGTGTTCGTGGCGTCCAAAGTTCGAGACGACGAGGCAACCTTCAGAAAATATCAATCGGTTAAGCGTCGACTGGATGCTCTCAGAGGGTATCAGGCCGGGGAAATTGGCATTCTGGAATTAGCTTCGAAGGACCCGGTACTCCGCAACACAGTGCTCAGATCTCGAGGTAGGACGGAGGAGGTAGAAACCATTCTTTCCAATTATGAAGCAATGGTTTCGCCGCCCACCGTTGAGGAACAAAACGAGAAGATCAGCGAAGATCTGATTGGGTATATTGAGGAAATCGTATCCAACAACATCAAAGAATATGCGTCATGCCTTGAAGAGGCGAAGAAACAGCACCGAAAGGTTATAGAGCACTATAGCGATTAGACGTTTGAGAGTTGTTAAGAACGATCTGTCCCTCTCGGTGTGTGGCCCAGCTACCCCACTTGTAGGCTGGGGTAGGTCATGTGTGTCGGGGGAAGTCCAAATTGAAGCGGCGTGTCCGATTTATTGGGGGAACTCCACCGTTTTGTTCCGCTGTCGCTTCACAAAACGACCTGTTACGCCAGCGTTCTTCCCAAACCTGAATGTCCGCTTTGCGACCTCAGCGTGCTTTGTTTCCGAATAGCGGATTGAGTAGGCCCTTATCTGAAAAGGTTCGCTTTGAGGTGATAGCAAACAAATTCGAACCGACACTGAACAGAATTTTCTTACCCAGGCGCCCTGGACACTCCTAGCCAATGACTACCTCCCTATCGTCATTGGCCGAAGGCCTCAACCTGTGGCTGGGTAAGCCTGAAGCGCTCGGTGACTCCGATCACGGGAGCGCAGCCCCACCAGAATCAGCGGTACCACGATCATTGCACTGCCCACCGCAAACCAGAGGTCGGGCATCTCGTTGAATCCGATCCAGCCAATCAATACCGCCCAGATCAGGCCGGTATATTCAGCGCTGGTGACCTGGTTGGCATCCACCTGTTTGTAGGCCAGCAACACGGTGATGTTGTAGCCCAGGATAAATACCGCTGAACCGCCGGCGCTTATCAACATGCTGCTGTCCCAGTCGGCGCCTTCCCAGACTGCCAGGGCACCGGCGGCTGGGATGATCAGCAGGTAGTTCAGCAGCAGTTTATGCACCGTGGTCTGCTCTTTGGGCAGCTTGCGCACCATGACGGCGTTGATTGCCAGGGTAAGGGCAGCTGCCAGAGCTGCGATGGCAGCCCAGTTGAATTCTACCGGCCGTAGTATCACCACAATCCCGCCAAATCCACTGAACACAGCGATGACGCTCATTGTTGACAGCTTTTCCTGAAAGATGAGCGCGGCGAGGACCATAACGAGTATCGGAGCGGCGTAGAATACGGCGTTGGCGGTCGCCAGTGGCAGGTTCGTCAGTCCAATAACCATGCACACCAGGCCAACCAGGTGGATGTGAGCGCGAGCGGCGTGCACTTTAAGTCCGGTGAACAGGTGCTTGCGGTTGAGCTGGCCTGACAGCGGCAGAAGCAGGAGCAGGGTGATGACACAGCGTAGGAACGCAAACTGAAAAATTGGCGCGCCAGGCTCCATCAGTTTGATAAAGACATCGGAGATCAATGCCATCGCATTGCCAATAATCAGCAACAGGATTGCGCTGTTGACTGTTTTTCCTGACATGGTGCCTCCCCGGGCGTCTGGGCGTCGAAAGGCAAGCCGAATCGCGCCTTGGTAAATGTGATTAAGTGCCGCTAACTGTCAGAAAATCCGGTTCACAACAGCGGACTGACATAAGCCAAAACGAGACAAAAACAGCCCGAATCTCACGTTAAAATTGTGAGGCGCTAATTGTGATAGGACAAAAATAGCCCCGAAAGCCCTGGTAGCTCTGGCCTGGAGCAATACCACGCTTCGTGAGATCGAATCTCAATCTCGAATTGGACTGACACTTATCGGAGCATTCTAGATCCGTGGTACTATCCGATAAAATGATCTTTGATCACCTGTCATTAGAAAAATAGATAATGAAACTGCCACCTCTGAAATCCCTCCCCGTATTCGAGGCCGTTGCTCGGCTGAACAGTTTCTCGCTGGCTGCCGAAGAGCTGGCGGTCAGCCAGAGTGCGATCAGCCATCAGATCAAGCAACTGGAAACCTATCTGGGCGAGAAGTTGTTCTGGCGTAGCGGTCGGTCGCTGACGCTGACCGATGAGGGTCGGCAGTATCTGGATGGCATTGGCTCTGCGCTGCTGCAGATTGAACGGGTAAGTGAGCAGTTACTGGGGCATGAGGAATCGCGGTTGCGGCTGTCGGTGTTCAGTTCGTTTGCGGTGCGATGGCTGGTGCCCCGTTTGCCAGATCTGCAAAGGCAGCATCCGCAACTGGAACTCTCGCTGGAGATGAGCAGCGAGAACCCGGTGCTGTCGGACAGGGTGGGCGACTGCTTTATTACCATTAAACCGTCATCGGCGGCGTTCAGTTATGAATTGCTATACACCGAGCGGTTGTTTCCGGTTTGTAGCCAGGATTACTGGCAGCGTATCCGCAGAGAGCTTGGCCGGGATTTGGGAGTTGAGAATCGTGATGAGCCGGAGCTGCTGGTTGAGGAGGTTTCACGGTTTCCCCTGTTGTCCACCCACAGTATTTTCGACAAGGCAGCCGGAGACTGGGAGGCCTGGTATCGCTGCGTGGATCAGAAGATTCCAGGCGGCGCCCGGATACAGCATTTCAGTCATATGCTGTTAGCGCTAGAGGCGGCGCGGTTTCATCAGGGCATCGCGCTGACTAACGATTATATGCTGAGTACACGGAAGGATTCCGGGGATTTTGTCCGTCTGCCCTGTCACCCGGTGATGACCGGTGACACTTTTCACTTCGCATGGAAAACCAGCCGGCGGCGGGAGAAGGGTATTCAGCTTCTGCGACGCTGGCTGGTTGATCAGGCAATCGAGTCGGGCTTGAGGTCTGAGCAAGAGGCAGGATCGTGACGCTCAGAAGCGTCTACAGATACTGGTAACGCAGTAAACGGTGTTTGATGCGCTCAAGAATGACTTGATCAATCACCGCCGCCAGGATGGCAATCACCAGGATGTTGGTCATGACCCCGGTCATATCGGCAATTTCGCCGGAATAGGCCAGGGATTTGCCGAGGCCAGCGCTGAA
>Ga0307974_1002147_pt1 | contig 13927 bp, 14 predicted proteins | sample OrgLakmetagen784_FD_201812 | JGI IMG/M metagenome (GOLD analysis project Ga0307974, IMG submission 201812) | Saline water microbial communities from Organic Lake, Antarctica - #784 | ecosystem: Environmental > Aquatic > Non-marine Saline and Alkaline > Saline | place: Antarctica: Organic Lake... | reverse complement strand
TGAGGGGGTGAGGGTGAAAAGGGGGTGAGGGGGTGAAAAGGGGGTGAAGGGGGTGAAAGGGTGAAAAGGGGGTGAAAATGCGACGAAGGTGAAAAGGGTGAAAAGGGTTGCCTGCTGATAAAAAGTTTGGAGCTGAAATGTCCCAGGCCTCAAGGACACGCTTGTAGATCAGTCCTGTAAACCAAAACACACATATCTGCAGAAATGCAAAGCAAACACACACATGCGTCTACAACCACAATCACATGTATACGCATAAACGCCTCTCTTACACAGGTGTGGGGGATGGGCACGCAGCAGTTGCGCAGGCGTTGGCCACGTTAGGCGTACGCTACATGTTTGGTGTGGTGGGCATTCCTGTGACACCCCTTGCCTCCGCCGCGCAGGTACATCTTTTTCTAACCGTTTCCCAGATCATCAGTCAGTAATAGGCATACATGCAAATTAGTAGGCGCCCCTGTGACACCCTCCGCCTCTGCCGCACAATTTGAAGCCTGTTGTTGCAGTTATCAAACAGTTCATTTCTTATTTCTTATTTATAATGAACTACTTCTTATTAATATAATGAACGTGCTTCTGTCCAAACCCCGCTTCATTTGGCCAACAGGCGTTTTTACGGTGTGGTAAGCTTTTCTGTGGCTATTTTACAGACCAGTCATGTATAAAACAGGAGTACATCATATTAATTACAAGTCATACATGCAAAAAGTCGGAGATAAAAAATTAAGCATGTTTGACAGCACGAAAGCATTCTAAAGCAGATCTGATGTTAAAGATGATGATTACATGTCGAAGCAACTGGGCTCAGGACCTGGTGTTGGAAAGGATTTGTAAGGCACCTGTCCCAGCCACACATCGTCTTTTCATGTGCAATGCACATTTGAACTTTTTATTGCTGAAATGGTACTCTTTGAATGGATGGTTCTAGCCTATGCCAATTGAGTAGCCATTCACAATTTTGTAAGGATTTGCTTTGCAAAAAGGACTCGCAATGACCCTTGCACTGTATGTTGCTTCACCCCGCAGGCCGCAGGAATTCGTTTCATTGGTATGCGCAATGAGCAGGCGGCAGGGTACGCTGCTGCAGCAGCAGGTGTGTGTGTGTTTGTGTCTGTGTGTGCACGCTTGTGTGTAGTGTGGCATTCTGAGTGCAGAATCATTCATGTGCACATGCTGCAGATTGTAATGTCTTCATTGAGCGGGCTTGCAACACACTTACTGTACAAGCCCCTTGCACACACACGTATGTGTGTGTGTGTGTGTGTGAGATGTGTGTGAGAGTGTGTGTGAGTGTGTGTGCGTGAAATAATACTCAGCAAAGCAAAGCTCCGCCATTCATCTGCTGCATTCCATGGGTTTGAACCCTAGAGTGCCTGCTTGCTGCTTGAAATAATACGTCTACACACAATGCATGCTCCTTTTTGGCCATCATCATCACAGCACCTGCCTCTCAAGACTGCCTTCATGTAGAAGTTGCCGTGTGTGTGTGAGTGTGTGTGTGTGTTTGTGTGTGTGTGTGTGTCATTGTCCTGTCGCTACACATAATCTTGCTGCAGCCGTGTACTACAGACTACAGAACTTGCCAGGATATTCCTGCAGTTGTGTACTGCAACCTGCAGCTCGTACATGCAATTGCCTTATCCCTGTGTAATCTTCCTGTAGCTGTGTACTGCAGCCTGCGGCTTTTACCTGTCATGATTCTGTAGCTGTAAACTGTGAACTGTGACATGTTTCTTGCAGGCTTCCTGTCTGGAGTACCTGCAGTGCTCCTTACAGTGTCAGGCCCAGGAGCTGTTCATGCCATTGCAGGCGTCAGCCATGCAGCCACCAACTGCTGGCCTATGCTACTCCTGTCAGGCTCTGCTGAAACAGTGAGTGCTGGTGCTTTCCAACATGTTTGTGCGTGTGTTTGTGTGAACAGGGTGCAGTACTACAGCGTGTGTATGTGTGTAACAGAGGGGCAGTACTGTGCCTGCACAAATTCGCTGTCAGTGCAGATGAGCCACGGAGCATTTGAAATCATGATGCTAGCGCGCGTTTGGTTTTTCTGCTCTTTCTAGGGAGAAATTATAAGCCTTCATGGCTCAGTAGTGGTGCGTGTGTGCCATGGCCACAACACATTCAGCACACTCAGCACTCTGCTGATTGCTTGCAGGGAGATTTGGGGAAGGGAGCCTTTCAGGAGCTGGACCAAGTCGCTGCTCTGGAGCCCTTCTGCAAATACGCCGCTTGTGCCCCAAGGTGCGTGATGAGAGATCAGTGGTCGCCGTCTGTACAGCAGCAGCATCTGCTATGACTGTGCAGGCGCTATGATTTTGCAATTGTAATAGACACGGGCTTACGTTGCCATTGAAAGGCGCGCATAATCAAACTGATGTACGATGCATGATGTACGACACGCCCACAGCCCTGCATGCAGCATGTTTTCTTCAGGCCACGTTTTTGAGGTTACATGAAATAGGTATTGGGGCAGTGTGCGAGCGTGCAGTGGGGCGGTGTTCAAGTGGTTTCTGGTGTTACACTGATGGCTGAGGCTTTGCACGCCGGCTTTGTCTCGTTCACCTGGTCCCCATTGAAAGGCTTTTATAATATATTTTCCAGGGATATTGTGTAGTTCTGCATCCATTGGGTGATGCAGGACACGAAATAACATCCTTTGCTAATGCTTGCTGGTGGTGTTTACACTACCTGCGTGCCAATTATTTTTTGTTATCTTGTTCAGTGTTTATGGTTAAACTCTCACAAACCTACACAATTGTACGTATGCAGGTATATGGCCAGAGCCACACACTTACACTCGGTGTATTTTTGGCAGGGAGATCTCCAACCACACGGTCATGTATGGTGTATAATATATAATGTGGCACTGGCATTACATGCACACAATATGTGTCTACCTACACAAACTGTGTCTGCAGTGTGGGTGATGTGGGCCAAATCCTGGCTGCGGCCGGACCTTAGCAATACCTATGTATCTACCTACACAAACTGTGTCTGCAGTGTGGGTGATGTGGGCCAAGTCCTGGCCGAGGCCTTGCACGCCACAACCTTAGGCCGTCCTGGCCCTGCGTACGTGGATCTGCCCTCCAACATGCTCCTCTCCAGACCCACCACCAGACTGCCAAAACTGGAACCAGGTGCGGTGCGTGAAAATGGCCCACGCATCACGGAAGCTCGTCACGCCGCACAGTGTGCTGCTGGTCGCCTACAAAATGTGTGCAGCACACGTTTGCGTGCATCTTTACAAAGAAACATGCAGCAGGGGTGTGAAAATGGTCCACGCAGCATGAAGCTTGTCACGCCGCACAAAGTGCTGCTGCGCCAGCACGCCTGCAAAAAGTGGGCGGCAATGTTTTCTCTCGTGCGCTCTTTTTGCAAGGCCCACAACCACACTGCAAAGACCAGACAGAATAGGCGTGATATACCAATATGACTGCAATTAGGATGCCTACAAAAGGCTGGCAACAGTGATTTCTCGCAAGTGCTCCTCTTGCAAGACCCATCACCAGACTGCAAGGACTTGTAATTGGTACGAGACGCCAGCATCAGCTAGCTTGCGTTGTCTGCAGAGAATTGGTGGCAGCGCTTCCTCTCGCATGATTTCCTTACTTTAATTGGCTTACAAAGGCATTCAGCTTGGGATGGCTGCTCAACCTATGAGAACGAGGTTAAACCTCAAGAGCCAAACGAAGCACTCACATGCTTTCCTTGCGAGGCTCATAACCAGAGTGCGAACTCGGAACCGAATGAAGCACACCAGCAGAAAAGTGAAATAGTCTGTGAAAGCTTGACGGTAATGATACCACTCTTGTGCTCCTCTCTAAATGCTCACCACCAGGAGGAAAATCATAAAAGCTTTGACGCCTCATTCCTCATTCCCAATTTATAGGAGTGCGCATAGATTGTGATAGGTACACAGCAATGATATGGACGCGTCACCTTATTAACCCTACGTCTAACCCCAGACCTAATAGCTGCCGGATGCTCAATAAAATCTTGCTGTTTGTACGCATATGTGCCATTCATCCTGTGCAAGAGCATCTGCTGTTCGTGTACTGCAGTGTCCTATGCTGCAGTGCCCTACGCTGCAGTATCATTCACCCTGTGCAATAGCGTCTGCTGTTGGTGTGCGCTCCTATGCTGCAGTGTTTGAGCACCCAAGTACTGCACAAGGGTCTGTGGCTGTGGTGATGCGCTTAATATAGGTGTCACGTTAACACATCTTGCTGTTTGTGCACGCTCATATGTGCAGCCGTACCTGAGCGGCCACGTGCTGCACCAGAGTCTGTGGCTGCAGTGGTGCGCCTGCTAAAGGCTGCACAGCGGCCCCTGATCATTGTGGGCAAGGGGGCAGCTTACTCTGGGGCGGAGAAGGAGGTCCAACAGCTGGCCAACAGGTGGGTGTGTGCTTTTGTACGTGTGTGTGTTAGTGTGTGTATATGTGGTGTGTGTGTTGCGTTTGCAGATGTGCATTTGTGCTTGTGGATGGTGGGCGTAGTCAGGTTGACTGCTTTTATGATCTATGATGGTTGTTAATTGGAAATGCAACCCTTCTTCTATGAAAATTATACATTGGCACGCTGCAGCCCTTTACCATCTTACGACAAATGCCCCATCTCGCGCAGATCTGGGCTTCCTGTAATGGAAATGGGCACCTGTGTATGAACTGAAGCTTGCTGCCAGATGACCCACCCCCTGTGTTTATCCAGCAAGGACTTCCTGCATTTTCTTAGCACAATCTCTTTTCACGCAGATTTGGGCTTCCTGTCTTGGGCACCTCCATGGGCCGAGGCTTGCTGCCAGATGACCACCCCCTGTGCGTGAATGCGGCACGGTCTATGGCACTGGGGAAGGCTGACGTGGCCCTCGTGGTTGGGGCTCGTCTAAATTGGTGAGTTCACGTTCTCATGTGTCTGTGTGTCTGTGTGTATGTGTTAACATTGCGCATATAATATATGTATTTCGGATTGTTTTCTGTGTTCAGCTTTGGCCACCTAATATAGCGTGCTCTGTTTGTTAGAGGGATGTCTTTCCTGGAATATACATTATGTTATAAAATTACAGAAATGTCTTTCCTGTAACATACAGTATGTTGTAAAGTTACAGAGGTGTCTTTCCTGTAACATACATTAGGTTACAAAGTTGCAAGAATGTATTCCCGAGGGGCATGGCAAATTGAGCATGCAAAAATTGCAAGTGTATGAGGGCTGTATTTTTTGGCAGGTTCTTGGTGATCTATCTTGTCAACCTTCGCAGGTTCGCTGCGCACAATGCAAAATGCAGCGTGCTCATGTATGTAGCAACGGGATGCTCTTGTATGTAGCAACGAGATGCTCTTGTATGTAGCAACGAGATGCTTCCTTGCCTTTCCTATCTCTTCACGAGAAGAAAATGTTAGGTGTCATTTTTGGGTAAACGTAAAAGTGCAACGAGATGTTCCTCTTTGACAAATCTGCACAATGCATGCCCACACATGCAGATAAACACACTCTGTTAGAAATCCTGCGCACCTCCAATCACAAGCAAAACACATATATGTGCACATACTTGCAGGATGCTGCATTTTGCTGAACCCCCTCGATGGGCATCTGACGTGCGCATTGCGCTCGTTGACACCCAACCCAGTGAGCGGGATGCAGGCATGGCCGCTACCACCCTTTTAGGGGATGCACGGTAAGGCCGCCTACAGTTGCGTCACACCTGTAGATCATGTAAAGTAGTTACTATTGTAATCGACGTGCTTTTATTCTTTTTTCATTCTTTGTCACTTGTGTTGCATTGATGTACATCAATCGTTGCATGTAATGTAAACCAATCTCATTTGATTGTTGCAACTGATGTACATCAATATCACAGTTCCCTGCCAAAAGCATCGTTTGCAGGTCATGTGCATGTGGTTCTGTCTACCTCAGCAGTGTTAAATGAAACAGCAATAGAGGCAGAAGTGCCCTGCAGCAAACATGTCTCAGTCAAAGGCATTGATTGGTGCATTTGGTTCCTGTAACCGGACAAATTAATTCGGCCGTGAACCAGAGTCTGACTCAGTCCCTTACTTTTGCCAGGCTTTGACTACTTGTCAGACTTTGAACCTGCGTGTCGTTCTGCAGCTAACAGAAAAAAGTGCTGCTGTTGGGAATGTTGAGAGTGCCTGTCGACACGTTGAGAGTGCCTGTCGTATGTTCAGTCATGTTGAGAGTGCCTGTCGTCTGTTCAGTTGCATGTCCACCTGGGGAAATAAGTGAAAAACACTCAGCATCACCACCGGTCTTTTCAGTCAAACTCTCATCCAATCAATCACAGGGTGGTGCTTGGCCAAGTGCTGGCTGAGGCATCTGCTCAGGGCTTGGAGTCAGGGCCGTGGAGGCCGTGGGTGCAGCAACTCACAGCAAAAGCCCAGGGAGCGGTGAGTGCTTTTGGTTGATTGCGTGGTGAGTCCAGTCTCTTCTTGGCTTGGTTGTGGGTGCAGCAACTCACAGCAAAAGCCCAGGGAGCGGTGAGTGCTTTTGGTTATTTGCGTGGTGAGTCCAGTCTCTCCTTGGCTTGGTTGTGGGTGCAGCAACTCACAGCAAGAGCCCAGGGAGGGGTGAGTGTTTTTGGTGATTTGCGTGGTGAGTCCAGTCTCTTCTTGGCTTGGTTGTGGGTACAGCAACTCACAGCAAAAGCCCAGGGAGCGGTGAGTGCTTTTGGTTAATTACGTGGTGAGTCTAGTCTCTTCTTGGCTTGGTTGTGGGTGCAGCAACTCACAGCGAAAGCCCAGGGAGGGGTGAGTGCTTTTCTGTCCAGTGCACGACGCTTTTGGTTAATTGCGTGGTGTGTCTAGTCTCTTCTCGGTTGTGGGTGCAGCAGCATTTAGTAATTAGGGCACAAACGCTTAGTCACGCGTTCCAATCATGACGTTAGTCCATTAATTGCACAACCTTCCTGCCTCTACTTTTCAATGTGTGCGCGTATGCACATCAAATGCATGTCAGGTATTTGCTTATTTGCACGTCCAGACTAACTTGTGTGTTGGATGCGCTCTATTACTTACCCTTCTTTCTGTCTTAAAGCAAGCACTTTTTGCCCCAGGGAGCTGCTATAACAACATAGAAAAGATGACGTTCGCTTTCTGCATATATTTCCTGCATATACTGACCGGGTTACTGGGGAAGGACTTGTAGGCAATACACACCTTAGCATTGATCTGGCACGACTGGCGTAGTCAAATTCAGTTGAGGGTTGTATGCCCCTTTTCCAGCTTTTGTCTGCATGTTCAAGTGTGCACTAAGGTGAGAGACACGACCACCCCTTCTTTGTATCATTGTTGCAATTACCTTGGGTGATATCCACAAGATCTCTCTCTCTCTCTCTTCCTCTTTCTCTCTCTCTCTCTCTCTCTCTCTCTCTCTCTCTCTCTCTCTCTCTCTCTTTCTTTCACGCACACACGCATACATACTCACATCCATACACAGGCGCAATCCCTCAACCGGCGCTTGGCATCTGTACCCACCAGCCCCCTGGAGTACTATGGGGCTCTGAATGCTGTTCGGCGTGCTCTGCAGGTAGTAGCATACTCATACTTCTACCGTACTGCTCCACTGCTTCCAAAGTATTTGCAAGCCTTGCTTACGTGCATTAAGACTGTACACACTTGGGCTATTGTCTGATACCCATGATGCATTCATGCTGTCTGTAATAGACTGTCGTGTATGTTGTGCGTTGCAGAGATACTCGGGGCAAAATGGAATGGCAGCTGCAAACTTTAGACGGGTTGGATGATCAGTTGAATCAATTGAATCAGTTGAATCAGTTGAATGTTTTAACTGGCGTAGCTTGCACGCTACTGTTTATTCCTGTGCTGGTTTCAACGAAGAGAGACCATTGTTGCTCAGACGTGGTGGAACTAGATACCTAAGTGGATCCCTCCATCCCATGCAGCTGCATGTATTGTATTTGTAAGAGCAACACATTGTGCGTGCACTTCTGAAATGGCAAGTGCACTCCTGGAATGGCAAGTAAATGAATGGAAGGTCATTCACTTTGCTTGCAGGTAGCTTCTTTTACCCAATGCACTCTGTGCGTGCACCTTGAGTGGCAAGCGCCCCACAGAAGCTTCAAAGTGTAAACCCTCTCATGCAGCACACTCTGTGCGTGCACCTTGAGTGGCAAGCAAACTTTTAACTTTTTTTGTAACTTTTTCTACTCTGTGCGTGCACCTTGAACGGTACGTAGAATCATGGAAGGCGGGTGCGCTCCACCTGCAGATATAGCTTCCTTTCACACTCTGTGCGTGCACCCACCCTGTGCGTGCACCTACCCTGTGCATGCACCTATCCTGTGCATGCACCTACCCTGTGCGTGCACCTACCCGGTGCGTGCACCTACCCTGTGTGTGCGCCTACCCTGTGCGTGCACCTCCCCTGTGCGTGTACCTACCCTGTGCGTGCACCTACCCTGTGCGTGCACCCAAATGGCAAGCGTTCATGAAGGAGGGTCATTACATCCCACGCCTGCAGAACCTAACCCTGACCTAAACCCTAAAACCTCCACCTGCAGGGTCTCCTGCACGCCCCTGTGGTCATTAGTGAGGGAGCCAACACCATGGACATGTCCCGCCTTATTCTGCCTGTCAAAGTGAGTACGAGCGTGACCACAGACTGCAGGGTTGTGAGTATGAGCGTGACCACAGGGGCGTGTGTGAGTACGAGCGTGAGACCACAAACCGCAGGGTTGTGAGTATGAGCGTGACCACAAACTGCAGGGTTGGCCAGGACTGGTCACGTTAAAGCGTGCATGTATGCACGGTGTTTTTAGCAGGGTGATCTTTAAGATTACGTGTGGTTTGTAGGTACAATTGTTGCCAGCCCTCATAAGCTTGTACTGTTTGTTTGGAGTCGTTTTTCTACTATTGTATATGCTGCTTCTTGGTACTGAGGTCCAAGTGTCGTGCTACTCCTCAATGGATGCAATGCACGTAAGCAACATACAGTGACTGCTCAAGTATGCAAAGCAGGTTACACAGTACCCTTCTGTCTTGTTCACCTGACACATCCCGCTCAAACATGGACTTGTCTTGCATTGTACTTAACCTTCTCTGCTTTTCTCTTGGAAATTGCATGCTACCGTGGTGTTACCTCCCGCTTTCTAAACCTACTCAAGGTTGCATGCTTGGTTCGTTTATTTCTTAAACACGTCCTGCTAATTGCTAATTGTGGCTGGAAAATGCTTGCTACCGTGGTATTACCTCCCCACATTCTGGTTGCATGCTCGGTTTGTTTGTTTCAAAGACTACTGCAACTTGCAATTGCTACTTGTAATTTTGAGCTGTGACAGCGGCAAGTGCACTTTATAACATCAAGGCGTGTCCTCCTGCCTTGCTTGTGTGTGTGTGCGCAGGCTCCACGCACACGCCTCGATGCAGGCACCTGGGGCACCATGGTAAGTCTTTTTAATACATGCTCCTTGTGTGTGACGTAACAAGAAGGAAGAGAAAGGTTGCTACAAAGCGGTGAAATCACGGCCTACACTGATTTGGAAGAGGGGAATCTGCTTTCTGGGGTCTATCAATTAACAGGGTAGAGTTGGTAGTGACTGGAGTCTGTGAAGGCATACTGTTGAATGTTTCATTGCTTTGCTGGCCCCAAATTTAACTGCTGGGACACAATATGACCTACTTCATTTGTTATGTCCTTCATCTCGTATCCCTCATTCCTCCTCTTGTACGTGTGTGTGTGCGTATGTGCGTGTGTGTGTTTGTGTGTATGTACGCGACTGCACGTCATCACCCACTGTTGACCACTTCATATCAGTCGACAATGAACGGATGAAACCATCAGCAACCTCTGGCACGACAGTTGCTGCTGAGGTACAAGTTGAAATCAAGGTAGGTCAAAGGACCTGGTTCCCTGACAACACCAAGGATCCTGATGTGGCATCAACGGTTTCCTCTTGTATTGCTCGGCGATCACTGATGCTGCTCCGGCACCTTCGTTTGACTGTCAGGGTGTAGGTCTTGGCTTTGCTGTGGCAGCTGCTGCTGTTGCTCACTCTTCCAACCCCCAGCAGCTGGTCGTGGCGGTGGAAGGAGACTCTGCCTTTGGATTTTCAGGGATGGAGCTGGAAACGCTTGTGAGGTGAGTATGCGGTGGAGAATGAGGCGAGATCGGTTTCGGGTCAGGGATTATGAGCCTTTGATCCTTTTGAGCATTGTTATGGTCAACATCAAGCTGGTAGATCTCAGGTGTAAACTTTGGTGCTGGTTTGTGCTTTTATCACAGTTTTAGAAACGAGGTACTTGTATGCGTCTTACAGGGTTACCGGGTAGGGGTTGTTTTGGGCATTACTTACTTTTATATGTCTCTTCCGACGCAGAAGCTCAAATAATACGTCCCTTGCTTGTGTTCCCCTTGAACGTGGCTGCTAACAATAGAAAACCTGACTCTCCATGTCTATCCTGCTCACGCCACCTCCTGAAGTACGCCCATTTCACGAGCTCTCACAGCCATGGTCAGCAATGGGTACATCTGTGTTAGGATGTGATGTGTCTAAGTTCCCTCCTGACCCCATGACTTATCTGTAGGGTTGGCCAGAACCATATATATACGGGGTAAATATCAGAGGGGTTCAACTGGGAAAATGTCCAAATATGTGCTTATTTTGCACTCAGAAGCCGGCCATCCACTGCCCCTCAATCTGATTGGGGCCATGTTTGTTTCAAATTGAACCTGGCATTATGAGTTACATGAGGATGTGCTTGGATTCATGTGGGTCACTCTGTGTGCAAATTGGCAGGGCTTCAAGCTCACAATGACTACCAAAACCCTAACAGGGTGGTTTTGCATGGGAAAACAGCATGCGTTGGCCTACATCCCCAACTACTTGGTCGTTTCACTCCATTTCTTTTGCAATGATATTTGTTTTCACAAGGACTCCATACCACTTAAAATGTGATTTGGATTGGTGGGTGGCCTGCTTTGAAGATATTGTGATGAAAAGTGGGGTTCACGCTGCGGGCAATTAGACATGTGCGCCGGAACTGGCTAATTTCAAGCTTAAGACCCAGAGGTAGCTACTGATAGCACCTAAGCTTGAAATTAGCCAGTTCCGGCGCAAATACTCTAGCCACTTCCTAAAGTACCCCTGCTGGGGGCCTCAGATGACCACCTCTGGGTAAACATACAGTATGTTTGGCAGGAAAATCACCAAGTCACCAAGTATGCGTTATTTTATGGTGTGTATATACGGTACTAACCAACGCTATGTATCTGTGTTACCTCCTGGCTCCCAAGGCACTTTGTTTGCATCCCGCAACCAATGCCACAGGTATCGCTTCCCTGTAGTCGTGCTGGTCATGAACAACGCTGGCATTTACGGGGGCGACCGCCGCCAGGACGCGCTGGCAACTGCTGCACAGACGGGCATGCAAGCTGGAGGGTTCGGCTCTGACCCGGCACCCACTGCCTTCGTTCCCCATGCAAGGTGGGCACGTTGGCATGTGTGCTTGCTTAAATAGTTGTTGGTAAAATGCAGCATGGTTGCGTTGGTCTACCAGACCAATTTATGTCACAACTGATTGTTTGAGCACCTGATTTCTGTTACTGGATTAGCACGGCTTTGTTTCACCTTTTTCACTGCTAGCGCTTTTGTTTTGCCTACAAATTATAAAGCTCGACAAAAGCCTCAAAGCATGCACCCGTCGTGGGAATTGCAGGCATGACCAGATGATGTGCGCATTTGGGGGCAAAGGCCTCAGGGCAACCAGCATCCCTGAGCTGGATGCTGCGCTGGCTGCAGCCATCCACTCCGCCTTGAACGACAGGGTATGTGGCTTGGCCTTTTTTACTTCTTCTTTAGAGATGGGGGGGGGGTGTAGAAATAGGCATGCCTGGGGCTGAGCATTCATCATTCCAAGCCGAGTGCCTTTGTGTTTCAGATAAATCAAACGCATAATCGACAAGACACGCGGCTTGCAGTTATACCTTGCTTGTTTAAGCCTCGATCCTCTTTTCATTGGTTGATCAATCCTCTTTTCATTGGCTGAGCAGCCATCCGAGGTCGGATGCTATTGCTCTCTGGACAAAAATATGAATGACAGGTTGCTTTGCTTGGCAGACATAAAGATGCTGCTTTGTGGTAGCTCTTCCCTTCTCACTTCCTTCTTCACCACCAGCGTTCCTGGTAAATATGCTGCTCTGTGGTAGCTTTTCCCTTCTCACTTCCTTCTTTACCACCAGCGTTCCTGGGCTCAGTACTGCAGCCATGCATGCACTCTGCCCTAAGAGCAAATTGACACAAATGCCTTTGCCATCCACTCATCATTCTTGTGTTCCAGTTGCTGAGTTTGTGGTGTAGTGTTTCAACTTTCTAGCCTACATTCTGGCTCTGCTGATGGATGGCCGCACTCTAGATGACTTGCTGTGGTCAAAGCCGTAATTTAAGTAGGCAATATTAACCAGGAATGTTTCTTAATTGAGCAGCTCCACTTAAGCTTGCAAGAAAGAGCCGCGTGTCATCTTACGACACCTTTTTTTCGCTAAGTGCCTCCACTTTTTGCCTTACGAAAATGTTTGGAAGTTTGCAAGCAACACCGAAGGGGCTGGGTAGCAGCTCATTCCTCCAATCAAAACATCTCCTCAGTCTTCAATTACTGCCAGAATGATTTCATCTCTTTTGCCTGCGTTTGCACAGGTTCCTGCTCTTGTAGATGTGATACTGGATCCAATGGCGGGCGTGGAAAGCGGCAATGTGCACTCGTTTAATGCCCCCAAGGCCAAGCTCTGAGTTTATTCCTTTTTTCACTTCTCTCTTGCACTTTGTCCTCCGTTATGCTTGCTTAGTGGAATCTGATCCTGTGTGCCCATAGGTGACTCCTTGCTTGTGTCTTCTGTGCTTGCCTTATGTTGCCTTTTAGGGATATATTTGCAATTGTTCAGGTGTATTTTTCATGGGCGTGTATAGTAGGTTGTATGATAAGCTTCTACCACTGGATGTGCAGGCACTTGGTATTCATGTTATATTCCTAGATTGATAGTTGATAGCTAGATTATGAAGTTCAGGTTGTCGTCGTGACAATGCTATATCAGTAGTGGTAAGCTGGGTACCCTGATTCCTTGTGACAAGTTATGTCCTAAAAGTGAGGAGCTCCTAGGTACTGACGTTTTAGTTTCTTTTTGATACAAGAAGTCGCATTCATGCACTACGTCAGTCTAGAAGAGGTGCTGATGAGGGAAAGAATATAAAGAATTTACAAAGGAAGTGCCTAGCCCTTTTCTCTTGATTTTTCTAGCGCCTTTTTTGGTTTAATTACAGGCTTTTTCCAAGCCTCTCAGCTGCTCAGATGCCCCCGGATGCATACTACACAGAGCAAACTTATGTTACCTTACAGAGCACGAACAACGCATTTCAAGCCCAAGAGCGCAATCAATCACCAAAGACCGCCAATCATTGTTGCAGAGTGCCGGAGGAAGGATCATGATCTTCAAATCTGCAAAACTGACGTACGTATGTAGGCTTGCCACTTTATGCCAGAGCATCATCCAACATCTCCACAACTGAGCGCTTTTCAGGGACTGCGTGGGTGTGAGTTATATGTACGAGCTGTTCAAACTGGGCATGCTATTACCACGCAAGAGTTTACTGCAGGTTTGAAACATAGGAAAAAAAAATTTAGAGCCACTGTACTCGTTGCAGTGGCTCTCTCAATTTTTGTCGGGTCTGGCGACCTGTGTTGGTTATGCATGGTTATCAGGAGACCAGCCTCGCCGTCTCCTCTTCACGTGGCCCTCGCGAGGGGTGTCTGCGCCAGCGGGCTCTGCGGGTCACACACGGGCCCTCGTGGTCCTCCCTCACCTGCTGCCGCCGAGCAGTGGTTTTCAACTTTCTGGGGTCCGCCCTCGGGTCCCCCTCCTCCCTCCCTTCCTCTCCTCTCTTCTCTTGGCCACTTGGGGGT
>Ga0307974_1002146_pt1 | contig 13930 bp, 18 predicted proteins | sample OrgLakmetagen784_FD_201812 | JGI IMG/M metagenome (GOLD analysis project Ga0307974, IMG submission 201812) | Saline water microbial communities from Organic Lake, Antarctica - #784 | ecosystem: Environmental > Aquatic > Non-marine Saline and Alkaline > Saline | place: Antarctica: Organic Lake... | reverse complement strand
TGGGCATGAATTGCCTTAATGCTATGCAAGCAAACCTCAAGTGCGGTTGTTGAGCATGAGCCAGCTTGCTGCACCTTGCTTCAACAACCGCACTTGAGGTTTGCTTGCATAGCATTAAGGCAATTCATGCCCACTATTAAATCAATGCCTTTAAGCGTTTTATTTAAAACCTTCGCTTTTACAGCAAACTTCGCTTGCTGAATCATAGCCAAGCCTCCGACCTCAAAATGCGCCTGAACTAGTCCGCCGTTCGCGGTTGCAATGCTTATGGGTTCTGCTAGAGCTTCTGCTTGCACTAATTCCTTCCGCTTTGACTCAGCGTAGCTGCTGCAACCATCCTTGGTCCAGAAAACAGAAACTAGCACCCGTATCAAAGAGAATGGTACAAGGCTTTCCAGCCAGTGTGCCCTTAAACAAGAGCGTGAGACCAGAGACATGTTGGGCTGCACCCAGGCCTGGAAGCCTGGGCCAGTCATTGTGCACAGAGGGGGGAGGGGGTAAAGGTTTTACAGGATAGCCAGTGCCAGCCACAAAATGTTTATTAAAATCATTTGTCTGTACACTCTCTCTGCAGTATCCTCTACGTATCTGACCCTTTTACTTCTTCCCCTATCTACTATCTACTGGTTCCCCTTGAGGGTCCTGTGCAACAACCCCAAGGGCAAACTCTCAGCCCCGACCTCTGGCATGCTGACTTCTACCACGGAAGCCATTAGGACGCGATGGTGCTACTCGCGGCAGCCCATTCGTCTCTCGCACATCTCCCAGCCTCTCGCCGCTCAAGGCGCAGGACTTGCTGATGTGCCCTTGGTTGCCACACTTGTAGCACTTGACAGCATTGAACTTCCTCTTATTTCCTGAGCTTGCTGCAAAACTAGCTGCGTGCACAGGCCTGGGGCCTGCTACTATGGCCTCCTTGCCTACTGCGTGCGAGATGCACTGCAAGTCATCCCACACCATACCGTGCTCGTTGCATGTGCACAGCCTAGCTAGCTCAGGTTTAATTAATCCACGCAAAAAAGCGTCGCACACTACGGTGCCTGGTAGCTCAGAAGCTTTACTAACCAGCACACGCATACTCAGGCCATACTCCAACACAGTCTGTTTTCCTTGCCTCACTTAACCCTTGTTATTTTTAATATGGCCTCAAGCCTGGGGTCAAAAAAAACTTGGCCTACAAACTGCAGGAAAATATATGGCAAGCTTTACTTCACAGCTTTTCAACCACTGATTGCCTTGCTCGCAACACTACTGCCTGTGCCTATACCACTGCCTGCACCGTTGCACTCAATTCTGGCTTGCTGCTTGTCTGCCAAAGACCTTTCACTTTTCAAAAAAGCCTGCAACGGTGTGCCTTATACATGTGGTAATGCAGGTAGTGCCTAAAACTCTATGATCCTTGCATCAGCTCGAGCAGCATTTCTCACCCCAAACAAACTCCCAAGCTTTTGCAGGAATCCCTAAATGATCAGTGAACAACACTTGCACATGTCCAAAATCTGGAGTGGAGATCTGGGAGCGCACAATTGGAAGCTGTCCATGAAGCTCAACTAAACTCTTCCCCTCCTACTGCCAGCCTGTGGTCTTTCGACGTTTCTGCATGTCCAATTTTATCTCATAGTGGTCCTGTGCACAAATGTCACAATGACTCACAAAAAAAACTAACATTGCGTGATACTCATGGGTGTGCTGTTGGTTGTCACAAGCCTCAGCAATGCTCAGAAACAGGCCTGTAGAGCAAGCGAGTGTTTGCAGATCTGAGAGACATGCAATTAGAGCGAGCAGATGTAGGTGGTTGTGCGCAACTACTTGAATGTATGGTCGTGCGGGCTCATCGCAAATTTTGAATATCTTCAAGATCGAATTGTAACGCACATCAAGCGTTTTGGATGTGTTGCAAGCACGGATGCTGAGTACATCTGATTGATCTGATTTTATCTGATTTATTACGACCTGCGTCGTTACAAGCAGCAGCGGTAAGCATTCTTGATCGTCAGGATATGGGTAGATTCTTCATGGGTCCACGACGGGAGCACAGCGGAACTGGCAGCGTGCACAACTGCTTAGCAAGCTGAGGATCTCTTCGCTGGTGTTGCTCTGCCATCAGAAACGCTGCATGAACTAATAACCTACTCCAACTATGCAGAGCTCCTGGATGCGCTTAAATTATATTCACACTTGCATCTTCACAGATTGTTTTGGGCTGAGGGAGTGTCTAAATCCAAAGTTTAGTACATATCTGTTCTTATTACTTATTTGAAGAGTGCAACCCACAGCGCATTTTTGACGGAAGGTGCCCCGATTTTGTCCTCGAGCCTCAAGCCCGTCTTTTCAGACCATCCAGCTGAACAAGAACCCATACTGTGCCTGTTCGATAGACAAGGTGAGAGTTCTAGATGCAAGAATGTGGAGGTACCGCTTGGCGCATCTAAGCCAAAGCTTGCACGCGCTTGCATCACATGGGTGGCAAATTACTGACCGTTCCGCGCAGAATTTCACGCAGAATTTTAACATCCAGTCCTATTTCGTCCTCCTGGTCCTCTCCATGGTAGCTGCAAGGTGTCGCTTGCTTGGCCCTCCACCTCCTCCTCTTTCAGCATGTGCACTGTGGCTTCTAGTGACTGGGCTGCATGCCTGTGCTGGATTGCTTGCCAAGTTCAAGCCACAATTTCAAGAGGTGGGGGAGGTACCAGGCAAAGGGAGAGTGACCCCAGTGTAAGCTGCAAGTGTTATGCGCCTGCGTGTCCTGAGCGCGTGTACGGAATGACACATCTTAAAGTGTACAATTATGCATGTTTAAACACCGTTTAGGTGATGCACGATGCTTACTGGTATTGCAATTGTATGAGTTAGTGTAGTATCTTGTAAGCATGCACAAATAGTAGCGCTCACACTGATTGTATGCAACATCACGCACACTCACACACAAACTCACACATACACACCTTCTTCCTGGCCTGCGACCATACTTGCACAAGTCTGTGCCAAACTGATCTTTGCACGAGCACGAGCATGAGCCAGCGTGCTACACTTTGCTTCAGCAATCTGGCTGCTTGCTTTGGGGACAATACTTCTGCCTTCCCAGTATCCAGGCCAACTCGTCCTGCCTTTTCCACCGCAGGCCAGCTTAGTGGTGGCTATGATTTCTTGTGCCATTGATCTCGCGCTTGGATGGGATGCGACTCGTCAGATGCAAGAGCGGCCGGCTAAGACGCATCTTGATAATCTGATGGAAGCCTTCCTCATGCCTGCAATGGAGTCGCCTGTAAGTATAAGGACCATGAATAGGGTTGGCCAGAGCCGTATATATACACCACATATGACCGTATATTTGGTGATTTCCCTGGCAAAAACACCATATGTACACCCGTTTGCATATGATTCTGGCCAACCCTAACCGTGCAGATTTTCAAGCCGTTGGCTCCACCTTAACTAGTTTCTCGCAAATTGCCTACAAAATTACGCGAGGCCTTAAGCCGCCCAGTAGGCCTCCCACTTCCTGCCCTTCTGATATGACACGCCTTTCTTGATCTTGACCTTTCCTGTCTTGTGTCCTCACCTCCATGTGCACCTTCCATGGTAAAGTATGAGAGCAACGAGTACAAGTGTTACACCACAACGGGTCCGTTTCCGAGTGTGAGTGTGCACCACAGAGGCGTAATGTTTCTTAGTACCTTTTCGTCTACTTATATTTTCTGTTCCTCTAAGACCTGTTCCCCGTGAATGCTTGCGCCCAGGTCCGCTGGTCCCTGTTCATTCCCCTCCGCATCGTACTTGGCATCGGATATGCAGCACTACACACCCGCCTTGGGTCACCCAGGCCATGGCTGTCAAGCTTTGCTGTTCAATTAGTGGGTGAGTTTTGGCTGCATGTTGATTTTCCGTGCTGAAGCTTGGTGTGATAAGCCAAGGGTTAAACTGCTCGTACTGGTCTACTTTAGGCCTGAACAGCTGTCAGATAGGATTCATCATTTACATGTTGAGCCGTACTATCGCAACTAGCAGGGTTGGCCAGAACCATATAGGTACACCTGTATACGGTAATTTGGCATGGGAATCACCAAATATATAGGGTTGGCCAGAAACACATTTATACAGTAATTGTACGGAAATTTTGGCTAGGACATCACCAAAAGTACGGTCATACACGGTTTTGGCCAACCTTACAAACATACGGTCATAAACGGTGTATAAGTACGGTTCTGGCCAACCCTGATCGCAACAGGCATAGGGCGCAGTTACATAATCCCAAAAAGTAAATCTTGATAACTGAAATTGAATCGATTACCACGCTTACACACCCAAACAGAAGTTTAGCAAGCAGAGCAGCGTCGCTTAGCATGAAGCGCGCTCTTACTTATGACAAAGCAATTGCAGGCTCACAGTTTTGATCTGCTGGAAGTATGAACGGCACAAGTAAAGGAATGAAAGAAATAATGCAGGGCACCTGCGCGAATTTAAAAAGTTGTTGACCTGAACCATCATGTCCTCAACTTCGAGAACATGTTCCACTTCAACTTAAACCTCGTCTTTAGTAAAGCATTTGTGTACATCCCGTGCAATTAGTTTGCAATCGCCATGTCATTGGAGAGCCTCATATAATGGTGCCCAGATGAGCAGAAGCCAAAGGGAAGGCATGCTAGGCAAGTCTTAGCCAAAACCAATGGTGCCCAGATGAGAAAAAGCAAAAGGGAATGCATGTTAGGTGAGTCTTATCCTCGTTCAATCTGTGGTTTAATCGTAGTGGTCACAGCAACAGCAGATTCGCCTCCTTTGCCCTTCATAGTTCATGAATAGGGTTGGCCAGGACCATACATATATATATGCCGTATATGACCATATATTAGATTAAATCCCTGCCAAAAATACCGTATATACACCATGAAAACTTCAACAGTATAATCTCTGGTCATACGGCCACCCTAGAAGTGCAAATAGTACATTCACAGCTGGGCCTAAACCCTAACCGTAACCCAACCCTGTAAATGTATATGTATATGCCTCAGGTGTTCTGACCAATTGAGGTACAAACTACTGTGAAGAGCTTTGATCTCAGCTGGCCTACCCTGTTATTGTCACTCCATGCTCATGCATCATGTTTCTCTACACCACTTCCCTCTCGTGCAGGAGTGTGTGTGTGCCACCGACCGGGAGGGCACACGCAGGGGTTGCAGCAGCAGCGTCCACTCGCACTTGCCAGCACTGATGACCAGCAGCTGCACGACGAGCAAGTAGCAGAGGCCCAAGACTGTGTTGTCACACTGCTGGCCGCGATAGGTGCGCCCTTGGACTTGCGCTTGTGGGGATGGGAGGGCCAAAACGACAGCCCTGAGCAGCAAGAGGACAAGGCAGAGAGCCTGTGCCTGCTGGCCAGCATGAATGGCCACTTTCTGCCGGCTCGCGTCCATGAGGTCCGCCACAATGCAGAGGGGAAGCGATAAGTCCAGGTGCGTGTAATGTGTTTGCACAAGATTGATTCCTGTGTTATTGAAACCAGACTCCGTGCTGAGTGCTTGGGTACCCCGCCTTTATCTGCAAGCCTACGGGAGTGATTTAAGCTTGCAGTTCAACAGATGGAAATTCAGAACGTATGGCTGGGTTATTTTTGTGTTGCATGGGCGGCTGCTGCTCGTTGCTTTTCTCTACTTGGATGCTACTTTCGTCTATCTTGCCTTTTCTCATCTGTGCAAGCGGCCTGCCTCTTTGGCATCCTGCGTACTTTCCACTACTACTGTGGATCGTTGCTTCGCCGTTTGGCCGAGGGCAATACGTGACATGAAAACAGAAGTCACGACTGTGGTGTGAAATTACGTTTGACCCTACTCAATAGCAGCCATCATGCACGCGACTGTGAAATTGTGCTTGACCCACTCATAGAACGATCATTCATGCAAATGTGACGCAGGCCCACATCACCCCCAGCTTCAGCACCTCACCACACCTTCACCTTGCCCTCCAGCTTCAGCACCTCACCACACCTTCACCTTGCCCCCCAGCTTTCCCTCCAGCTTCAGCACCCACCACATCACCCCCAGCTTCAGCACCTCACCACACCTTCACCTTGCCTCCCAGCTTCAGCACCTTCACCACACCTTGCTGGTGAGGTCCTTGTGCTTGAGCTGTGGGCATCTGGCACCCTGGCGTACAGCTACAATGCCATGTTGCTCCCCCCCACACACACGCCTGTGGTGGAGGAGCTGAAGGCCTGGGTCGGCAGGGAGGTGCAGGGGCAGGACTTGGCATCTATCGACAGCTTGCAGGACTTGGCGTTCATCGACAACTTGCTAGCATGGACTCACTTCCAGAGTGCGGCCCTCAAGGGGAGTCAAGGAGATCCTTCTACTGCTGAGCAGATGCCAGGCGTCGGGCTAGACCTGCTGGCCCACAGCAGGCGGCAAGGACTGACCGCACTGACAGGTATCCCTGCTCTAATCTGCCTTGATGTCAACCTGCCCTGATCTCTCAACTTCTTTAGCATTGGTGTGCCTGAGACGCTGTTGGTGGTACGCTCAGCTGCCCCCTTAGTTCAGGCCACCCTACGTCCCTTTCCAACTGATTGATGTGCTCCTGTGAAGTGTCGATTCCCCTTGTAGTATCCCTTCTAAGGATCTCCCTTGAAATTACTTCCCTGTGTGATTTGAGGCCTGCCCATTCCATGCTACCTTGTCCACTGATTGACTTACATAAATCGTGTGCGTGGTGTAGTGCAATGTTCCTGCTCTTGGAATAACGGTGATACTTTCCGTCTCCTCCGTCAGGCATGTTGATGGAGGGCCTTCTGTCCCCCCCCTTCGTGCTCGTCTGTGCTGAGCCCCATGCCAGCAGCGCAGCAGCCACATCACCCCCAGAGCAGAGCTCAAGCTCAGAGTCGCTCAACCCACCAGTGCCTGCATCTGCTGACGTAGTTGCCAGTGCAGCAGCCAATATCCAACTGGCAACCACCACCACAAGTGGTGAGGAGGCCAAGTATAGGACATGGGTGAACATGCAGGTGTGTTGAGTGCGGCAACGTGCTTTTGAAAAACGGTTGCAGCTTTCTCTGGTCAGGCAGTGGTGTGGTTGGAAAGTTGGGCCACGTTGATCAGGTGGTGGCTTGTTGCTGCAAGCATGGTGAATTCCTCACGCGTGGAAACATTGTGGAGGCCCCTCTTATGCTGTCATTGAAGGACAAGAAAGCCTGACATGCTGGTTTTTTGGTAGCGGCTTGGCCGGAGCCAAGCCCCGGCGTCCAATCAAAGCCAGGTTGTAAAACGCTTTGATGATCTAGCTCTCTTTATGCTTGCCTTTTGGGGGGTCGTAAGGGTTAGGATTGTGCAGCCCATCAGCAACCTTTAAAACAACCCCCATGTAGCTGATCAGCTGTGTGTACCTACTGTCACACACACAAAAAAACACACGCACACGCACACGCACACACACGCACACACGCACACACACAGACACACACACAAACACACACAAACACACGCAAGGCATATAGTACGTAAAGAATATCACCGCCCCTAATTAATTTATTTTGGGAGAGGTGATTGAATCATTGGTTGTAAAAGGCTTACTTTACGTAATCTTCCAGTTTTTGCAGGGGTGTTACGGGATATGGGAGGGGCGGTGGTCAATATTTTAAGCAAAATATGTAGTTTAGAAGGGGGGCGGTGAGTACGTGTACGTACAGTACACACATTATCATACACACACTTCCAAACACGGTCATACACACACACACTTACACGCACACACACACTCAAACACACACAGTACGCCTTTGTGTCAAGAGCTCTGTCAGCTGTCATGACAGTCTACATGAGTGTGGTGTCCTACCTGATCATCAGAAGACCTGACCATCAAATGTCAGACCTCGTTACGCTGGCAGTGTTCCTCATTTTCTATCTGATACATGCACTGACAAGGAACCCCTGGTTCTTTGAGGTACGTAGTGCGGGCGCCTGTTGTTACATTTGTAGGGTTGGCCAGAACTGCATATATATATACACCGTATAAGACCGTATATTCAGTGATGTCCCTGCCAAAAATACGGTATATACACTGTAAATATATGGTTCTGGCCAACCCTATACAATTTCAGATGGCGGTCTAGTTGGTATTGGAATTGATTTCCCTCAGATACGTTACACGTGGAGCACAATGAAATATGTTACACGTGAAGCACAATGAAGGCACTCATTTCAGGCTGTGCTTTGCATGTCATCATTGTTGGCTTGCATCGTGTGTGTACTCCATTAAAAATCGTATGTATGGTATTTTTCTAATAGAAACATTGTATACACACTGTATGTGCGCTTGTCGTAAACAATCGAACCTGCATATATCATCTCAGCCCTAACCTAGACGCTGCACTACTCAAGTCCAAGTGCTTGAGCACCGTTTCTAAATCCCACCTTCTACGAATGTCACAACATGCACATCTCAACACAACACGCACGTCTTGACTAGCTCTAATCGGCACCCTGTCATCCTTTTGGAGCACCCTATTTTGCGTTCTCGATTACACTTTGCGTTTTCCTGTAGTACCTACCATCTACCTCAACAGCCACAGATCACTGCCTGACCAGATTCAGAATGAGCCTTTTTGTCTTGGCTCAACTCCTGACGTTTGAGAACCTTTTGCTCACCTAATTGTACCTGCAGGTAATCACGATTGTACCTGCAGATCACCTCACTGCTCAGCTCGTTGCTCAGCTCATTGCTCACCTCATTGCCCACCTCATTGCTCACCTCATTGCTCAGCTCGTTGCTCACCTCATTGCTCACCTCATTGCTCACCTCATTCCTCACCTCATTGCTCACCTAATTGCTCACCTAATTGCTCACCTCATTGCTCACTCATTGCTCAGCTCGTTGCTCAGATCGTTGCTCACCTCATTGCTCACCTCATTGCTCACCTCATTGCCCACTTCATTGCTCAGCTCGTTGCTCAGATCGATGCTCACCTCATTGCTCAGCTCATTGCTCAGCTCATTGCTCAGTTCATTGCTCACCTCATTGCTCACCTCATTGCTCACCTCATTGCTCTCCTCATTGCTCTCCTCATTGCTCTCCTCATTGCTCACCTCATTGCTCACCTCATTGCTCACCTCATTGCTCACCTCATTGCTCAGCTCGTTGCTCACCTCATTGCTCACCTCATTGCTCACCTCATTGCTCACCTAATTTCTCAGCTCATTGCTCACCTCATTGCTCAGCTCATTGCTCACCTCATTGCTCACCTCATTGCTCAGATCGTTGCTCAGCTCATTGCTCACCTCATTGCTCACCTCATTGCCCACCTCATTGTTCAGATCGTTGCTCAGCTCGTTGCTCACCTCAGTGCTCACTCATTGCTCAGATCGTTGCTCAGATCGTTGCTCTCCTCATTGCTCTCCTCATTGCTCACCTCATTGCCCACCTCATTGCTCAGTTCATTGCTCACCTCATTGCTCTCCTCATTGCTCACCTCATTGCCCACCTCATTGTACATGCAGGTAACGGCGATGCTCATCATTGCATCAAGAGCATGTGCAATGATAGCACGCGGCTCCAGACTCCTTCCTTTGCCCCAGTCTTTCTTCCTGACCATCATCAAGACTCGCTCTGAAGTGCTTTTGGAGCTGTTTTTGTTCAGCACCTTGAAAGGTGTGAGTCACTGCATCTGACAGGTCAAGGCCCCGTTGATGAAAGTAGAAAATTATCAATATAGATATTGATATATTTCTTGTACATTACCATAGCATACGTGCAAGGAAACGGGTGGTTGAATGAGGAACCCGGATCCTAGGCGCGTGCCTACAGCTACTTTGTAATAATAGCCAGGGATACTCAACGAGTCGTACGTTTGAGATTCTGTTTTCGTCTGTTAGGTGGTCTGAGAAAGGGAGGGGCTGACACAGTGTGGCGGCCAGTTGGTTTATTGAGATGTTCTAGCTCGAAACGATCTGGGCGCTTTTTTTTTGCTGGAGGATTTGTGTGATTCCTACTCAGAACATTACCGTAAACTACGTTGGATGTTGTCCTCTCAGTCCTTTACCTACAAACAATCTGGGCGTTTTTTTTGCGGGAAGCTTTGTGTGATTTCTACTCAGAACATCACCGTAAACTACGTTGGATGTTGTCCTCTCAATCCTTTACCTACAAACAATCTGGGCGCTGATTTTTTTGCGGGAAGATCTGTGTGATTCCTACTCAGAAAGAACATCATTGTAAATTACGTTGGATGCTGTCCTCTCAGTCCTGTACGTACAAACGTATTCCTGCTCTTGATTGGTAGGCAGCGATGTGAGTGTATCTCATACTCGTAACTAGGGTTGGCCAGAACCATGTGTATACGGTGTACATACAGAGTATCTGGCAGGGAATTATCAAATATATGGTCATATGCGGTGTATATTTGCGGTTCTGGTAAACTTACTCCTAATCTTTAATCTAGCCTTAACAATAGGGATGTGCATGTGATAAGTGTAACTTCTAACCTGTAATTTGCCCTTAACATTTCACAGGTGCGCATGGCTTGGTTATTGCCACTCCGGGGTTTTCATGCCTTTGGGTTTGCCATGGTGTACGCACACTGTGGGCTTGTCTTTCCATGGCTTCAAGCCATTGGTAGTGCAAGCTGTGGTTGGATGGTGAGCCTATAACATATGTGAGTGTGTGCACTATGATATGGGCTACTACTATGCGCTTCAAAGTGCTGCTGCTTAAATAAAAGTGTGAAACGATTGCCGAACCAGATTTTACTGGGCCGTGCTTGTGCAGATTTGTATTTCACTCTTTGCTGTGAAAGGTTATCCTACGAATCTGTAGATGCCATCAATATTGCTTGTGTAGATGCTATCAACAATGTTTGGATGCTATTAATAGTATAGTGTCTGTCATCATTACAATCAATACAATCAACTTTTGCTTGTTATTGTGCAAAAAAGATGTGAGTGCAACTTTTGTGTCACACAACACACACACACACACACACACACACACACTTACACTATGCGCAGATTACCTTTCTGCTGGATCGCTGGCGTTGGACTTTGTACCGCCAAGCAGTACTTGCGACTGCAAAGAAAGATAAGAAAGAGGCATAATGATGCCACAATCAACTTCAGCCCCCGGCTTTGCTGTGGAGTGCATCAGGAAGTTGTTGCGTGTTGTTAACGAGAAACTGCTGAGTACTCGCAGAAGTACTCTAGTTCTTGGAGGCGAGTGCAACCGAACGTCAGTTAGTATTCTCTTGGCACAGCTTGTGCTGTGCTAACCATCCTTTTTATGCTTGTGCCTTAGATAGTTGGCAGCTTAGTTTAAGCCCTTGCTCTCCTTGACTTCAGCAACTTGCTGCCCTTGGCCTGTTCCTTCCTGTTTTGTGTGGTTCCAGTGTGTCTGTTTCTCCTGCCCCTTTTTGTGTGGCAAGCTCAGCTTTTGTTGGCAGGTATGGGTGTCAACGGCCCAGATGTTTTTCTTGTTTCTCTTCTAGGAGGGCTCTTTTAGGCAGTTAAGTGTCTCCCTTGGTGTTGTCTCTCTTGGTATCGGCACAAATGTAAAAATCCCCCTCCAGCAGTTCGGTGGATACGAGCCGGAATAGAACCATGGGCATACACTGACGGAAGCTGCATAGGCAAGGCCGAAGACTTTATAGGCGCAGCTATATACTGCCCTCAAAACAAAGCTTAATGTTATGTGGACTTAGGAGGCGTGGGAATGACAAACACCTTCAATAGAGCTAAGCTCGCAGGGATTGCAGCAGCGCTTACCAACAAGTTTACCCAGATTGCAACAGACAGTGCATGCTCCTTAAGCCAAATTAGAAAACAGCTATTCTTCCCTGAAATGCAACGAGACCATATACACTCAGATCTGCTAGAACAAATCGTAACAATGATTTATGCTTCACCAGAACCTACCTGCTTCTATAGTTGAAAGCCCATAGTGCAGTGGCATTGCCAGAAATGAATGTGCAGATGCAATTGCCAAACACTCTGCCTTACATGACGAAGGTCATGACATGCACTTTCAGCCTCCGGCTCCAGACGGTAATGCATACACACACCTTTACTGGCTTGCGGCTAAAGACACCGATGAGAATCCAAGCGGGAGAGGGGCAACTACACCGAGGCTTCGTGCACTCTCTGATTCAAAGGCCAAGCTGCAAACAGAAATGTGCAAATCACACATACTGGGGAGTGCCAAAACAGACACAGGGTATTACAACTACTGAAAGGACCTTAGACCTTTGGACAAATGCTTTCTGAAACAACAGTAATAATATCAAATTCTACGAAAAGCGTAATGTTATGAAATACCGCATTAATGCAATTTTAGTCAAAAACATGCCTACCGGTACGGCTTCTCTCCCAATGCAAATTGCCCCATCTGCCCTTGCACTGATAGTGCGCTTCACATACTCTCAGGTTGCCAACACTTTATAATGAGGAACATGATTATTAAATGCCATAATATGGCAAGTGTGCTGATTGCCCAAGCCCTACAAAAGGGACCATGCGGAGCCAACCAAATTGCCTACACTGTCATAGGCAGTGCAGATAATCAAACAGGACAGGACCTAGATCTGAGAAACACTGCCAACAAAACATTGCCCAATTGGTTGCTTCCAAATCTGACAACATGTGCTTTGAAAGCCTCTTCTCGTCCCGACGATATCCTATTTTTACCTAGCACTGTGTGCTCATCTCGCGTAACCACCCGCAACTCAAATTTGCAACAGCTTGCTAAAGACAAGAAACTGAATCCAAACCAGTGGGAGGTTCATCTGATTGAGTTTAAATTATGTGAAGACACTAGGTCTGATCCTCAATATTAAAAGGCAAAAGCACAGCACAGCGTGCTTATCTCCAACCTACATAGACAGGGATATAGGGACATCAAGCTCCACGTGATCCTCGTTGGAGTAATGGGGACTATCAACAAAGACCATACAGACAAACCTCTGGCAGACATCAATCTAAATTACCATAAGAATAAAAAGCTGACACACTAAATGAACACTTCATCAGACATGCATCTACACTCATAACATCAAGATATGCACTGCAATACAACTTAAACAACAACAGTCAAGTCGTCGGTCTGGGTGCTACGGCACACAACCCCCCTGACCCAAATTTATTGCTTTTAAATTGTTTGCACGGTGGAGGGTTGCCTGGTGTGGGCACTTATGTAACCCCCTCCCTCCATCATGCTGGCTGTGTCATCACTTCCAGAGGAGTCTTTTCTTTTCTTTCTTTGTGGTCGACTTTCTAGCCAGAGCGGCTTTGGCGATGGGCTGGAGATGGGCATGTTTTGAAACGTGATGGCGGTGAAGATACGGATGTGAGACCTGCTTTTTGTCCCGGTGCTGAGGTTATTAGGAGGCTATCTGTGGCTATGATATAGGAGTTGCCACACGCCCTAGCTGCAGCGCAATATTTACTGCTGCAGCTTTGAGTGCAGCAGGCCATTGATTGAGCATTTACAAAAATAGGACGAGCCTGTTTTATGAAGCCCAGTGTTGAACGACTCTGTGTGTGAGTTCGTGTGAGATCCATGATTGGATAAGCAGTTTTCCATCCTGCTTTTCCCAAGAGCTTTCTTTTGTACACAACTATTTTGCCCTTATTATGTTTCAAAAGTATTGTGTGAGCAGGCTGGTGTGAGGCACTTTTTTAAATGTCAGTCAAGTCTACATCTGTCTGAATTTCGAGTGAACCTCCCTTCTGTAATCTTTGCAGAGAAAAGATACATCAGAGCCCGTCAATCCACACAGGTCAGTGGCGGTAAGCAAGAGAGAAAGAATAAGCAACTAGCAAAGAAAAGAAAAAAAAAAAAATAGGAAAGCACAGAAAATACCATCGCCCTGGAGTCAAGCGACCAAGACCCTCGAGCCCCATGGCCTCCTGGGCGGAGGTCACGGCGACCGACAAGCCTTCATCACAGGGAGTACCTGATCAAT
>Ga0307974_1002145_pt1 | contig 13937 bp, 9 predicted proteins | sample OrgLakmetagen784_FD_201812 | JGI IMG/M metagenome (GOLD analysis project Ga0307974, IMG submission 201812) | Saline water microbial communities from Organic Lake, Antarctica - #784 | ecosystem: Environmental > Aquatic > Non-marine Saline and Alkaline > Saline | place: Antarctica: Organic Lake... | reverse complement strand
GGTATGGGTGTCAACGGCCCAGATGCTTTTCTCGTTTCTCTGCTAGGAGGGCTCTTTTAGCCAGTTCAGTGTCTCTTTTGGTATTGGGCACAAGTGTAAAAATCCCCCTCCAGCAGTTCGGTGGATAGGAGCCGGAATAGAACCAAAGGGGACGACGGATTGTTTAAATGTGAAATGTAATATCTGATGCAAACTTGTTTAATTCGGGGTTTGGTCAAAAGCTTGAGTTCTCGAACTTTCATGCATCTTAACGAACCCCAATAATGCCGTCCGCAAGCTATTAAAAGTTCGTCGAACTTTACGCCCTTTTCGAATTTCCAGGTCCAAAATTCCCCAACTGCAGGAAAGAGCCTTAGATGGCCGTCAAGCGTTCTGGTTTTTTGAATTATTACATAGCAAAAAAAATACAGGCATGTTTTGGACGAGTATGATAACAGAAACCAGCAAAGTTCCTCAAAATCGCACATCGAACTGCTCGAACAGTTCGAGGGTTCTAGAACTTTCACAAACTTTATCGAACCCTTGCTCTAAAAAACGAACTGAACAACCCTGATCTGATGTACACTGACTGGTCTAGAGGCTTTCAGGCACCTAGTCCACAGTGCCTACGAAGCCCGTCTGCAATCCTTAAAAATACCGTATATTTGGGGTTCTGGCCAACCATACATACAACCAAGTGCCTCCTGATCCTCAGCTATGTCAGGAGTGGCCTTTTAATACCTGCATCGTTTTTCCTTTAATGCCATCAGTCTGCTGCGATCAGGAGACACGAATAATTGTGACATGACGTAGGTGTGGCTTAATCTTTCACCCCTTTGTTTCCTTGCTTTTTTTTAGATTGAACCTGAGTCCACGTAAAACAATGACTTGAGATGCGATTGATGATATGAGATGATTAATATGTATCTAGCATTTAGGGCTGCACACATGAGGTATGGGTGGTATCATAGGGTGTATTCACATCAGCAAAAAGTGAAAGCATCCTTTTCCGGAAACAACACAGAAAGGCGTCGCTGAGCCCCAATTGCAGCACCACAGCACCCTCAAAAAGCCCCACTTGTAATGTTGGCCAGCACCACCACCAGCAAAAAGCACCACCAGCAGCACCACCAGCAGCACCACCACCATCAGCAAGAAGCCCCACTTGTAGTGTAGGCCAGCACTATTACTATACGGCTTCTTCACACAAATCCAGCAGTGAAAACATCTTTTAAACATACAGCCGACCCTGCATATGTCCAGGTACAAAAATAATGTACAGGATACGCCAGAACCGTATACCTGCACCATATACGACATATCACTGTATGTATGGTAATTTTCTAGCTAATCTTACCGCAGGCGTAGGTACACCTTATTTACCTAAAAATGTATGGTTCTGGCCAACCCTACAAATGTACAGTGGTGGCTACTTCATGAGACACCTCACCCAGTATGCAGTATAGGTGATGTCCATGATGGCAATGAAGGAGAACCACGCTACAGCAAAGGGGCTCAGGGGGCTGATCATGGGCAGACCCACAATGGACAAGTGGCTGCACATGTGTGTGTGTGTGCGTGTTTAGGTGTGTGTGTAGGGGTGTGTGTGCGTAGGGGTGTGTGTGAGTGTGTATGTGTGTGCGTGCGTGTGAGTTTGTGTGTGTGTGTGTGTGTGTGTGTGTGTGAGCGTAGGTGTGTGTGTATTTGTGTGCGTATGTGCGTGCGTTTGTGTGCATGCGTGTGTATGTGCACGTGCGTGCACAAATGTTTCTTCATACGTTACACATCAAGCTCAGGAAGGAAAAGCAAAGGTGATGACTGCCATGCCTGTGTTTGTTGCAAATAGATCAGCTTTTATTTGCTGCACGCATAGTGTTTTGGCCATTTTTTCATGTGCAGCCTGAAAGCGTGATGATTTCCCCAAATGAAATGCACTGAAGGGCGCTTTATAATGTTTATCATACAACGATGAGTCTATGGGGTCTAGGTTAAGGCTAGTGATTGTGGCTGGAAGTGCCAGGGCCGTGGAGGAGGCTGGGGAGGAGGCTGGGCTGCGCACCACAAAGATGAGGTGCTGGAACTCACTGTGAGGGAGCCTTGTTGCCAAGAGATGCCTGCATGTCCTGTCGCGCTGAAACTTCCAAGAGCTTCTTGAACGCAGGTGTGGGTACATCAACATGGCGGCCTAGCAGACCAGTGATGCCACTCTCACCTGTGTGTGTGGGAGGGGGGAAAGGGGGGGGGGCGCGTGTGTAGTGTGTATTTGTGTGTGCGTGCGTGTATGTGTGTGTGTGTGTGTGTGTGTGTGTGTGTGTGCGTGCGGAAGTGTGTGTGTGTACGTGTGTGTGTGTGTGCGTTTGTGCGCGCATGTGTGTGTGTACATGTGTGTGTGTGTGTGTGTGTGTGTGTGTGGGTGTGTGCGCGCTTGTGTGTGTGTCTTTGTGTGTGTGTGTGTGTGTGTGTGTGTGTGTGTGTGTGTGTGTGTGTGTGTGTGTGTGTGTGTGCGCGTGTGCGTTTGTGCGCGCACTTGTGCGTGTGAGTGTGTGTGTGTCTTACCTTGAATGGAGAACTCCGCACCATCCTTCTTCCCCCCCCCACTGGGCTCGGTCATGGGTGGTCACATGATAAAATCATTGTTTAAATACAACGCTGCGGAATATAGAAATGAAAAATAAATTTAATACTTCTGCATGCTACTTTTTAGGGCGATTGACAGCAGGTGCGGGTCTTAAATCAAAAAGCATTCGAATCAGTAATTTTAACTGACTCTTAAAAGTGGGGGTTTATCCGAACACCCCTGCCTGACAGGTACGTTCAGCACTAAGGCATTTCAGGCCAAAAACAGGTAAAAATGAACTTTATGGATTTCCCTGAAACTTTCTAATTTAAGTATAAGGGTGTTTTAAAAACATCTGCAAGGTCAATATTTTGAAATTCTGCTGTCTTGAGTCTAGGTGCATGCTCGGCTGCCCTGTCCTGGGTACATAAACGGCCAAAAAATTGACATCTTACACTTTTGAAAATTTGTATGCCGAGTATTATGGGTATTTCAAGAACACCTGGTTTTTACAGGTGAATTTCTGCCTCCTTAAGATGATGCATGCTTTTCAGCCCTGTCCGTGAGCTCGTAGTATAAGTAGTATAATCAACCAGTAAGACTGTCAAAATAGTCAACCATGAGACTGTCCAAATTGTTTATTCCTGCTAGCTATTCCTGCTAAATATTCCTGATATAGGTATTAGCTATTCCTGAAGCAATTCCTGCTAGCTATTCCTGCTAGCTATTCCGGAATAGGTATTAGCTTTTCCTGCTAGCTAATACCTATTCTTATTTCATAGAAACTAGACATGGCGACGACCTTCCTTCACCTCCCTCTGGACCTGGTGCAAAACATCGCAGAGCACGTCCCTTGCTCCAGATCACGCTTTGCCCTAGACACCTCGTGCCCGCTTATTCACCGCAGCGTTCGCAGCCCCAACTCAAGGTCCTTGCCCCTGATGACCAAAACATCATAGCAGCAGCGATAGCTACAAAGTGTCCCAAGTTAAAGAGCCTCTTCCTTCCTAACAATTAAAGTAAACAAGGCGGCATCTAACCGGTAGCGCTGAGACCTGCCATTCCCTGCCAAAGGCTGATTCTTTAATAAACGGGCCACATTCTGGCTCTCACATAGGGCTGATAAGAACAAAAACTCAGTGGGCCTCATTCTTTACATATACAAATCGGAGCATTTCAGTCTTTGCATTTTGATCACGGGTTAAGTAAAACTAGGCCCTCTTCTTACAACAATTCCTTGGGCCTGCAGAAAAGAGAACTGCACACAAAAGTTATTGACCAGCTCTAATGCTTTGGCACCAAACCTACCTCATTTTGTAAGCCGGCATGCACCTAATTCATGACTGTAGAACATCCCCCCCCCCCCACCACACACACACACACACACACACACACATGTTGCCATGCCTGTGTGTGCATGTGTGTTAGCCTACACTGTCTAAGACTGCTCTAGGGACGGCCGTGCCGAATGGGAATAATTGAGTGATGAGTGATGAGCAACGTTCATGTTCCTTTCTTCTGTGTGGCAAGGTGCATGGGCCTTGATGTTAAATTGGCCCTTTGAACCAAACCGTTGTCCACGCAAGCTGTGTGAATTGCTCCCATTCTTGCATAGACGCACTAGTGACAAACAGGAAAAGAAGGAGATCCTTGAAGTAGCAGGAAAGCTAAGAGCATATCAACACCGTCCTGACTATCCATGTAGTGAAGCAAAAATTGCCTTGGTGGTACCTATTTAAATTACCGTCGAGTATCTGCAAATTGTTGCAACCATACCCTCCACGGTTATAAGCACTGAACTAGACGAGCGAAGCTTCTGGGGTTTCATGTTTGATAAAAGTTACTCCTTTTCTCCTCCTCTCCTTTCCAGGCTGGTTATGAATGGCTTATGAATGGCCTAGCGACCAGCACTGATCTGAGCCGTCGCCTCTCCCACCTGCAACTATACAAGCCACTGGTTGCGAACGGCATTTCGACATCAATCGTTGCGTTGTTCCCTCACCTTCGGCAGCTTTCAATCCAGGGTGGGCTAACAAGAGAGCTTAAGCTGTTGGGCACCTTAAAATACCTCGTCCATCTCCAACTAGACACCCCACTCGCCGCTTTTGGTAACGTCATTGGTGGCTTAGATCAGGTAGGCGCTCTATTCCGCTCAGTTTATGGCGGTATTAATTTGCTGTGCAGGATACATGCAGGATACTCAAGTGCTTGTATTTGGCTCGCTTCTCTTTCTTCACCTTCCCACATCAATATATTTTAATGTATCAAGGTTACAAGTAAATCAGGTAACCATGACCGGATTGAGCTGACTCAATGACCAGAGGTTTAACGTGAATCAATAAATGTCAACTAAGGGTGCATTGCTGAGGTTGCTGGAAGAAGGGGTCAATATGAAAACAATTTATCAATTCATTTACATATGGGTCAGCTCTGAGGGGAAGTTATTCTTGGGGGTTTGGGGTTGGGGGAGGTATGAGAATTGGGGGGGGGGTTCCAGACTTTTCTATGGCGAATCACAATGAAACCACCACTAAATCCTGAGCCCAATGTGTACCCTTGTCGGGAAGGAATATCAAAGGAGGGAGATTTGGATACCTGGTCACAGATATGCAGGGAACGCCCCAAGTAGGCCGTAGGGGTGTTCAGGCAAATAACCTGCAAACGGCTCCATACTTGCAGTTAATTTTTTGCATTGTTATGCATAAATGAACTAAAAAAGTGCATAGGGAAGGTTCCGGCTAGATGTCAGCACCAAATAGATAGTCATTGCAAGAGCGTTTAATTTAAATATAGCTTCAACTTTCGAACTTATAAAGATGTTTCTTTAAAGCATTATAATTTAGCTATTTTGAGCCATCCATGATGTGAGTTTTCTACACCAGCAGCATTTTATAATAAAATTTTATAATAAAATTTTATTAGACGTAAGAAATTTGCATTGACAGCTCGTGCCCATTCCAGTACTGTTATCAACTCTCATCAGGAGCCGGTTTCAGGCCAAGCCTGCAACCCTCTTGATCCCCATTGATTTTTTCTTTCCTTTTTGCGGTGGAGGAGCTTTACGGTACTCGGTACCAAAGTGGCTCCTTGTCCTAAATTACTGTGGGGAGTGGTTTTCACTGCCTGCGTAGTTTTTCTTTTCAGCTTGTGGTTTCTTTTCTGCAGCTTTGCTGTTGTTCGGACCTCTTCCGAGGTGCGTCCTTAATGTTTTAACTCCATCCGCACGTCAAATTGCAGATTCTTGAAGGTTGCACCCAGCTGGAAAGTCTGACCTTCACAGGTATTTTTCAGGGGCATTATGATGCGAACAACCTTTTATTCCCGTTCCCTTTGCGTCCTGCGTCCTTGAGAGCTTTGGACCTGGATGCTCTCTATGTTGAGGATTTTCCTGTTGTCACCACTGCGGACCTTCCTGCCTGCAAATCAGTGAAGGTCCGCCACCTTGTAATCTGCTCTTTGATACCAGAGGAATTGGCAAACGCTCTGTCAGGAACCACCAACTCTGTGCCCTTGAAATGGATGTGCGAAAGGCTTACGTATTAGGATATAGATGGATGTGATGCAGAGGATCTGACAAGTGTGCTACGGCAGCTAAGAGAGATATTACATGGTATGGAGCGGTTGGAGTTCAGCCGTGTGAAATTCGATGATAGAATGGCTGGCGTTGTATGCAAAATCGGTGCAGTCCAGGAGCTGGCCTTGATCAAATGTTTTTCGTGATGCAATTGCATTTGAGCGTGTGCTGCATAATATTGCACGCTTACCAAATTTGAAGCGGCTCTCTGTTTTGGAGCCTAGCATTGATATTTATGTAAATGAGGAACACATTCCATTCAGCGCCCAGCCTTTTGGCGGTCCAAAAGTGTTCCCACCAATGCTACCATGCATCTCGCCGTCTTTGATTGTGTCCAATAGTGTATGCTTTCTTGAGCTGTCAGGCTTTGTCATCGTAAATGGAGCTCTGTCTTCCATCGCGAGCATATTTCCGCGTACACGCACCCTTGACCTGTCCTCTTCCATTGCAAACATTAAACAAGCTGACATTGGAAATGAGCGCATTGTGCAGCAGGCATACAGGCTCATGGAAAAGGAAGCTTGCTGCTTGTTCTCGTATTTAGAAGATTACTGTGCTGATTTTGAAGGTCGTCATAATTGGCAATAGATTAGGTGTTGAGCTATAATTGCTTACTTTGAGGACGAATGCATTTATGTCTTGATGTTGCATTCACGCTGTCAATGCTATAGATTGAAGCTGCTGCCTATGTTTGTATTGCGGTTGTGAGGCTGCACGTTTATGGCTACCTAGATACTTGTACTGCACTCTAGTAATAATCAAAGTTAAATTTTCCCAAATGAATGCTTGCACTTTTTTTCGGTCTCGCTTTTATTGAATGAACGAAGGTATGTGCTGCTCAGGGCCTGCTATGGAGTCCGGAAATTTTTTCCCCTCTCTTCTTGTGGTGTTTCCTTGAAATGTTCAACATGTTTCCACTGGTAAAGGCTCTGCATCCATTAGGCGGTGTTATATAAAAAAATAAACTTCAGATTTCATTTTAATCAAATGCCAACAGTCCTCACTTCTGTTTTGTGCAGAATTTACAGATTTAAGCCATCATTAAAAACGTGCGACTGCTAGGCTGCGTATGTAAAATATATAGAACTTGTGATAGTTGTTGTTGTAGCACCAGACTTGTAGCACCTACAAAGTTTGCAAAGTTTACAGATAAAGCCAACCAGTAAAAATATGCTAGGCTACGTTTGTAAAATGTGTGGAAAAATGGTGGAAAATGGTGATAATTGTTGTTGTAGCATCAGACTTGTAGCACCTACAAAAGGGGTTTACAAAGGGGTTAACCGGCAGCCACATATGTTGGGCTGCTGATTGGCATTGCTGGATCAGCCAGCGTAAAATAAACACAAGGTTGTAAGAAATAAGAACTAGTCCCAGCCAGTGCAAAATTTATATCTTAGGAAAGTGATTAGTAAGAGGTGATGAAAGGATGATGAAAGGCAAAACCTGAGACAATAAAAAGAGCTTGATGGAGAGCCACAACAAGCAGTTCAGGCATGCTAACTGAACACCAGAATGTATAATCCAAGGGAGGGAAGGGAGCGCCACATTAGAGACCCATGACTGTTCATGCAAACAAATTGGGAGCTGATTTCAAATTTAACATTTGTCTTAGAAAAGAAAAACTACGCAGGGGTGATAACACCGCAAGCATGGATTATGGAAACGGAGACGGAGCTGTCGGACAGCGAAGTACTCACGCTACCAGGCGGATTCGAACCCGCAACCCCGAAGCGTCTGGCCTGACCACGGGCCACTAGGCTTTCAGGGCAGCTACCCATAGTGACTTACAATAGTGCACCAGCATGTACGTTCTAAGAAAAGCACAGAAAAGCGTTGGAAGGAAAAAAGAAAAAACCTTCACCTCAAATTGTTAGGTTGTTTGAGCCCCATCCTGGTCTAGCTGGTTGCTGCACATACATAGAAACTCAACCATCTCAGTCCACACTCCCGTGATGTTCAAGCCACAGCAAGCTATCCAACAAACACCACAGCGTTTTTTCACCCTAGAGGTGCAACTCACGGCAAGCAAAGGCACCACGACACACAGCCAGCTCAGGCATTGTTGGAAAAGGGGAGTTCCTTTGTTAACGAAGGCTGCGGCCTGGCTCTGTCGTATCGCCAAAATGCAAGCAAGCAGGCTCCGTCTATTTACTCCATCCACTGTGTACCGTCAGTAGGCAAGCATAGCAAGAGCCCCATCCTGGCCTAGTGCGGGAGCTTTGTGTGCATAATGGGTCATGCATCAATTCGTTCCTTGCCTTCAAAGGGTTCACAAAGGGGGGTAACCGGTAGCCACAATGTTTGGCTGCTGGGCTTTTTGCTGGGCTCAGTTAGCAGAAAAGTAAACATAAGTTGTGAGCAAATGGGAGAAAAACTGGTCTCATCCAATGCAAAAGTAGAAGCAAGGAATAATCAAACTGGTCTCATCCAGCATATTTTGTCTCAAGGTTACTGACAGACTGGTCTCAGCCAGTTACGCTTAGTCTTAGTCAGGAAAAGTTTGAGCGGAAATTGTCAAGAGAAAGGCAAAACCTAAGACGAAATAGAGAGCTTAATGAAAGCCACACGAAGCAAGTTCAGGCGTGCTCATTGAACCCAGATAATGACAACTTTACATTAAGCAATGCAAATCAATCCATAACTGTTTATGCAGAGCCACAGGCCTAGGAGCACTGCAGAAAAAATTTGAAAGAAAGCAGAAAATCAAGTGCCCTAGTCCAGTCTGCTGTGTACCACATTGCATAGAAGTCTCAATAACTCAACCCATACTCCACATTCCTAGGAATGTACAAGCCACAGCCATGCAGGCAGACAAGCACCAAGATGTGTGTTCCTCCAGAAAACAACTCCAGCTAGCAGAAGAGAGCCACGACGTGTAACACAGACCATTTGTACACTTGAAAAATTCTACTTCTTTAAGATAGGTTGTGAGCTAAAGCTTGCAAGGTCTATGCGCCATCGTGTGTCTCTCAATTCATGCTTGCATGTAAGCTATCCCCTGGCCTACTGCCACGTTCCGGAACCAAATGCCAGCATAGCACGGGCCCCATCCTAGCCTAGTGAGGGTGCTTGATAGTGCGCAATCTAAGGGTAAGGTGCGGACTCAAATTAATCCTTGCCTTCGAGCCAGCTTTAACTATTTCCTTTTTATTAAAAGCACCCACAAAAAAACTCTTGGAAAGGAAAAATGGCTCAACGCTGTCTGCAACACTGAATAAAACCTGTATAACAATCAAGCATCTGCCAGGACCAGCCGACCACATTAAATCAAAGAGGGGGGATCATCATCTGTGTGTTTTGGGCACATTACCTTCACGTTGCTGAACATCTGTCACACTGAGGATACCAAGAATGAGGGAGGCAAATAACATCATACATTTTTTCTGTTATCGCTTCCAGCCTGCTTCTATCTCTTGCTTCCTTTCTATTTATTATCAACTTTCAGTTTCGTTTCAACCTCGTAGTAGGGAGTTTGCTATCTCCCCTGGACCTATGTAATACACCATCAATCAATCATCAATCCCCGGCATGGATTAGGAAAGGATGTTTTTTTTGTGTTCTGCACCACCCAATGGATGCAGATTTCACACAACATCCCACCTGGAGAGTTGAATTAGGAGACTCTTTTCAGTGGTGGGGATCAGGTGGTTAGGAGGCAGAGGCCTGCACACCACCAGGAGTATTGCTTAGCTATTTGTAGGGGTTGTGTTCAATGTCTCGCATGTATCTTTGTTGACTTGTTGCCTACATTTCTACCAATTGGATGTTGTGCTGAGTCTCATACTTTGCAGTGACGGCGATTTGCTACGACATGGAAGCTCAGTTGCCAAAAGGGTACCGATGTTTCTTAGATGAGCACCCCGGATAACATACAACTTAGGCAAAAGGCCATAGGCATCTGTTACCCAAAATTAATCTTAAGCTAAATCCTTGGAATCTGGGAATTACACCTCGATGTAGCCATCAGTCATAATCTCTTTCTTTCTTTTTAACCTCAAAGCAATCTTTCTTTTCAATCTCAAAGCTGTCTTTTATTATTCTAACAACGCAACTGCTCTGAAGGAATGAAACACGGGAGTAGATTGCGACCAATGCTTGTTTGCATGAACAGTCATGGGTCTCTAATGTGGCGCTCCTTTCCTCCCCTTAGGTTATACATTCTGGTGTTCAGTTAACACGCCTGATCTGCTTGCTGTGGATCTCCATCAGGCTCTTCAATTGTCTCAGTAATTTCATTTTCCTAAGAGAATAATATGCATGGCACTGGCTGAGACCAGTTCTTTTGTACAACCTTACGTTTACTTTACGCTGGCTGATCCAGCAATGCCTATCAGCCCAACATATGTGGCTGCCGGTTAACCCCCTTTGTAAACCTTTATTATTTTGACAACGCAACTGCTCTGAAGGAATGAAACACGGAAGTAGATTGCGTCCAATGCTACTTTTGTAAACAACTTGAACACAGCCTCGTAGCGCACACCAAAAGTTCAAATCTTATCACTGACACTTGATTGAAGTCAGTGATTACAATAAGGCACAAAGGCACAACAAAAAAGCGCATTTTGCCAATAATTAAAAAGGTTTTCAGCAGCCACTGTCTTAAAAGAGTAACTTAGCCAAAGGGCACGCACGCTGCAGCATGACAGCCAAAAAAGTTTTGTATTCCACACAAGGTCGCACAAGAAGATCACGCACACAGAGCGTTCATAAAAGAAGGCCACACAGACTGAAAGGCGTACACGCTAACAAGTTGACCAAAATTACAAAGGCACATACAAGTTTGTCAAGGTCTGCCCATTAGTCAAGGCACACTTCAATTTCTTTAATGGTAAACGCTTATGTGTGCATGACACAAATCATTACCTCTTTTTGTGCTTTCGTCCTTAAAATAGCTGCTTGTATAAGAATCCATGGAGAAAACAAAACCCAACATCATTACAACCTGGGCCACACCAGTAGTCATGACAAATATTCTGGTTGTTTTTTTGTGGTCACATATAAACAGCACCTTCACAGAATACTGCTTCTTTGTGTCAGCTTGAATGCCAAAAGCGCCTCCTGAAACTCATGCATCAAATTGTTCATCTGTACGCCCTTTCGGATTTCTAACTACTTCAAACCGTAACACACTTTAAACTGCATTGTGGCCACCCGGAAAGTGTGTGCTGGTAGCTGTGCTACTTGGAGTGTCCGCAGAGGGGACTGAGACGACAATAGTGCGTAACTCGCAGTTCTCAAACCACCTGGGAAATGAAACATTGGAGTTCTCTTCAGCAAGGCAATTTCAGGGCAAAGAGGTGAAGCAGGGTTAGAATCTAACAGGCTGTTAGGACTCAAGGTGTTAAACATTTTGGGCCGTCTGCTGCCTAGTACGCAGGTCCAATAGCAAGCAAATCGCTGTTAGGTTGGCAGGGCGGTGAGGACAGTGAGACATATACGTTGACAATTGATCAAATTTAATTTTATCTTTCGGTGAGGGTAGTGAGACATAAAATATTCATATATCCCTTTTCTTTATCTTTTTGGTAAAAGCAGTGAGACGCATGACGTACATATTTCCAGATCTTTTCTCTTTCTTTTCCGTTGAGGGCAGTGAGACGTATGTAACAAGGAGAATTCGGATTTGACCAGGGTTATTCAGTTCCAGGTTCGGCCAAAAGTATGGGTTCGCAAACTTTCACACATTAAACAAATTTGAAAAGTGCCGTTCGGAGTTCGGTCAAAGTTTGACGAAATTTACAGCATGTGTCTGTCAAAACTGCAAGGGACAGCAGCCCCCCCCCGTTCAGTCCCGCTCTTTTATTGCAGTAAAAATAACATATTTAATGATTTATATATGTAAAATGATCTGTTTTCTGTGTCAGGCCAGGAAGTTTCCTTGGTCTTATGGCCAAAGTTGTCACACATTTCTAAACCGCTAAGGATTTGTACAACGCGGCACTTGCACTGCACCTGAAGGTTCTCCTTTTTCTGCTCTAATGATGACATGGTCCCATTCTGGCCCCTTTTTTTCATATAATTATTCATTACATACACAAGTAATTGGGAAGATTTAAAGGTGGGGGAGGAACCCAAGGACCCGAAATTGCACATCGAACCCTTCGAACAGTTAAAGGATTCTAGAACTTTCACGAGCTTTATCAAACCCTTGCTCCAAAACGAACTGAACAACCCTGGATTGGACCAAAAAGTGAGCAAACCACGAATATGGATGGTGTAGTCTCAATTCTTGAGGGGCAATCAGGGATGCAAAGGCTGCTACAGATGTGGAATGATGCCCTTTTGCTTCTTGTAAGGCGGTGTCGTTTTAAAAAGGAGTGCAAGTTTAGAGGCAACAACACGAGCAGTCGCCCACCAAGATCACATTATTGCATGATGCATAGCAGCGCTGAATGATGCATGCATCCAAGCCCTCGCTCCAGTTATCATAAGTCGAAACAGGCTCAGCACACTTCATCTGTAGTTCCCTAACATCAAAGCAGGTAGGCCTGTTGTGTTGCCGCTCAATGTGCTGATGATTTAGGCACATTAAAATTACCTGCTCAAATTGCAGGCCCAGACACAATTCATTCCTCATAATTAGGTTTGGCGGGGCTCTGGCTAGTGTGAGCACTAGTTGAGAGCCTTTCCTTAATGCACGCTGGTGACTTCCAATGTAGACTTTTACTTATACTTTTACTTTTGACCAGAACCGTACACATACACCGTATATGACCGTATAATTAGTGGTTTTCCTGCCAAAAACACCGTGCATACACCGTATATACATAGTTATGGCCAGCCCTACTTATAATGTCAAACAGTACAACAGAATAGCCCAGCTAGACAGCAAACAGAGTTAAACATGCCGCATCGGCCCTTGCCGGCTCCAACACGATCAATCCTGTTCGTTTTCAACAGCACCTGCAAAACAGCCCTATCCTAAACCTAACACATACTAGGCTTACAATGCCATGTCGGTATTTGCAGGCTTTGGCACAATATGCCCTGTACATTCAGAAACGGCAGAATCCCAGCTCAAAATAGCAAGCTTACCTTGCCATGTCAGCCTTAACGGGCTCTGAGACACTGCTACCAGCCGCCTCCACGGTCTTCTGAAACAAGATGCTCAGGAACCTGGGAGAAAGCGGTAACATATCCATTTATATGTAGGCTTGGCCAGAGCCATATATATAAACAGTGTGGAGCAAGGTGCTGAGGAACCTGGGAGCAAGCGGTAACATAGCCATTTATATGGGAGAGTTGGCCAGAGCCATGCGTGAATACAGTGTATATACGGTTATCTGGGCGGGGAAACCACCAACTATAATGTCACGCACAGTGTATATAAACGGTTCTGGCCAACCCTATCTGTGCTAAGAGGGGAGTTCATGTGTCCATGCTCAAGACTGATGTATTTGTTTCAGTGCACGTGAAGAAGCATATATCACTTTTGCTGCTGCAGCACGACAAGAACTGGAAGTCGTGTTTTACATTGAGCTCAGCAGTGTGTGTCAGTGCACGTGCAGAAGGGCATACATTGCACACATCATGCAACGAGGAAAAAGGGTACGATTCAGAGCATGTATGTTCAAAGGCTGGGAACGCAAAACTGTTGTGAAGGTTCAAACAACAAGTAATGGATATTAAGGTAAGAAAAGGGTGTTCAGTCGTCAGCTCTCAAGATGAGCTGCTTTCATTTAATTGCGCACAATAACACACATGCATATGCACACAAACACACTCACCCCCACCCACACCCCCACCCACACACGCACATACGTAAATACACACATGCCCACAAGGACACATCCATCAACATGTCAAAAGCAAGAGGCACGCACTTGC
>Ga0307974_1002143_pt1 | contig 13941 bp, 12 predicted proteins | sample OrgLakmetagen784_FD_201812 | JGI IMG/M metagenome (GOLD analysis project Ga0307974, IMG submission 201812) | Saline water microbial communities from Organic Lake, Antarctica - #784 | ecosystem: Environmental > Aquatic > Non-marine Saline and Alkaline > Saline | place: Antarctica: Organic Lake... | reverse complement strand
GTGTCCAACGACTGTGTAGATGCTGCTGCTGATGTGCTTGCTGTAGTCCTGTGCAGGTGCCTCTCTTTTCCTGCATGCTCCTCCCTCTGAGCGCTAGCGTCGGCAATTTCTCCCATGCGAGCGCTGTGACTACGCCCTGAGAATTCCTGCCGGGTCAGCTTTGCATGTTGCTACATTTACGCTGGGATTCTGCCTCATGAAGTGCTCGCGGATGCGGGGGGCACCGCTGCTGAAATCTCGGAATACTGGCATCCGGCATCTGGCATCTCGTATCTGCCCCTTCTGTCCCATAACAACAATACGATGCCACTCAGGGTCTTTACCAGGAGGCATTATAATGTTCTGAAGGCTGGGGGGACAATTCGGTGGTGGTTGGGGGGTGGTTGGTGCAAGCCCAGGGTACCCCCCAAAATAGCAAAAATACGTTTGCGTATTATACGCGTATGTCGTATTAATGGTGTATTAATTCGTATGGGACGTCTCAAAAGTCCGTATGACCCATCCCTGGTTTTGGCCAACCCTAGTCATAACGTTCTTTATTTACCCCCCTCTGCACCGCAGTCCGCACTGAGGAGCGCCAGTCCCAGGTCAAAAAGTTTCAAGATCCCAAGAGCACCATCCCTGTGTTCTTGTTAACCTCACAGGTGGGAGCTCGTGCGCTAACTGCTGATTAAAGTATTGTGTGTGCCTGTCTGGTTGACAATCTGCGTATTGCCTAAGGTTTTGCTCACCCCATATGCGCTACCTGCTAAATGAAGTTTTGGTTGTGCCTGCGTGTGCCTACCTGGAAGACGATTTGTGTGTCGCCTAAGGCTTTGTTCACCCCACAGCTATGTCGCCTGCCTGCTTAGAATTTGGTGTTTGCCTGGTTGACATCGTGTGCGCCTAATGGCACCACTCTACTCTGCATAACCTACCTCTACCTTGCATTACCTACCTACCTTGCATTACCTTGCATTACCTTGCTTCACCTACCTCTATGTTGCATCACCAAAGCTCATTGGGTTAAGTCTAGTGCACTGCCTGCTTATGCAAAATGGAGTGTGTGTTGCGCATTGATTCATTGTGTGTCTGAGCATATCAATTTCTCGTGTCTGGCTGCATGCATTTGTTTGTGTGCCTGCTTCAATTATGTATCTCGCCCATTTGTTCACCTCACAAAATTTTTAAGTAGGCAGAATGTGTGCGTGCGCATGTGTGTATTTATTTGCCTGCCTGTGTAGGATCGGAATCAGACAGATCACTCGATTTCAAATTCAAGGCGGTGTACAGGAGGTTTGAATGCCCTGTGCGTGTGGCATGGGTTATGCTTGTGTGGAGGTTCTTAGGCTGGTATCAGGTGGACCTGGCCTAGACATCACCTGTAAGTAACCCAGTGTTTGTGTGTGTGTGGCCAAAAGGCATGCATGAATACCCGACAGAAAATAAAGTGGGTCAGGCAGGTGATAAAATACATTTGGGTCCAGAGCGCACAGTAGCTCTTAGTGTCTTTATAACGCGTGGCATTTGTCTTTCCCTGTCCCCTTCAACCCTTTGAACATAATCGTTCCTTACGGGTTTGGCACAACTACTTATTTCTTGTATAATCACTGCTTTTCTTTACAAAATCTGCACGAATGCTTTCCCTCCCAGAATCCTTCCAGTGAGCTTTCAGCTACTCACACACATACAGTAAAATGCACACTTGCACAGACATACACGCTCACACTGTAAGCCAGAAGAGCGTGTATGTACTGCATCAATAGAGAGGAGGATGTGCCATCTACAGAGAGGGACCGCTTGTATTAAAACCATATGTCATGTATGTACTGCATCAACACGCACACAAACACACACACAGGTTGGTGGGCTAGGCCTCACCCTTACGGCTGCTGACCGTGTTGTGATTGTAGATCCCAGCTGGAATCCTGCAGGTGAGTAATTGCCTCTCTCTCTCTCTCTCTCTCTCTCTCTCTCTCTCTCTCTCTCTCTCTCTCTCTCCTGTACATAATATCTCAATACTTATAGAATTTACATACACGATGTGTACAGCAATCGTACGCGGCCACACATCAGATTCTCGGGTACTGCAAGCCCTACGCTTTAATCTTTGACAGTCATTAAAGGCATATGAAGTCCTTCAATTTCCAGCTCAAAAGGCGGTCACGGTTCCATGTAAACATCTGAGCTGTGTACATCTGTGGCTCATTATCAAACCTACTTATTGTAGCACACTGACCTTGCGTTTTTGTTTTAACATACAGGCTTGGCAATGCACACACACGCATACACGCACACAAATGCACATACACTCACACACACAGTCGACAACCAAGCGGTTGACCGGGCTTACAGGATTGGTCAGCAAAGAGACGTGGTGGTGAGTGAATGTGTGTGTGTGTCTTTTGGCATGTATGAATGATGGCTGTCTCCTGGATTTGATGTGGGGGTTTGCAGCACGTCATATGAGTAGGGTTGGCCAGAACCTTGTATGTACACCGTATATGACTGTGTGTATGGTAATTTCTCTGCCAAAAGTAGCGTATACTGTACGGTACTTATATCGCCACGCTCCGCAAACTTTTATACCCCCTCGCGGTGAGTCGGGAGCAACGAAGGGCCTCGCGAAGCTCGCAATAATTAATTCTAAGCATGAACAGGGACAGGCCTCCCAAGCCGCCCCTCAAGGGACAAACAGCTTTGAGGCCAAGAGACCTCTTGGGGAAAAAGGACACCAAAAGGAGGGGCGTCTTCAATCCCTTCACATGCGCATGCACACACACACACACACACGTACCCACACGCTCACACACACACAAACACACACACATGCGCACAAGTACATAACGCACGCACACACACGTACACAACGCATGCACACATACATACGCGCACGCACACAAACAAACACGCACGTAAGCGCACGCACGCACATACACACATGTATGGGACATGTGTACATACCTATGTATACACACACACGTACGTACACACGTACGCATTCACATGTACGCGCGCACACACACACATACGCACACGCACACAAACACAAACACGCACAAACGTGCACGCACGCACATGTACGCGCGCACACGCGCGTGCATACACATGTAGGTGCAGCTCATAGGGCCAGAAGGCCCTCGCGTAGGCTCGCATTAGGTCTATTTATTATGTGTTGCCCCCCTTGCATTGGTCGCATTGGGGTTTATTGATTGGGTTTTTCAAACCTCAGATTGGTCAGTACGGTAACACCATATATACGCATGTAAGTATGGTTTTGGCCTACCCTATATATGAGCACATGAGTCTGTGTCACATCTGTACATGTATCTTAATATTATTCAACACCGCCAAAGATGTGCACCAAGCAAATAAAGTATCAAGGTGTAAAGACCACTTTGATCACTCTAATAACAGCAACTTGCACTATCCACGCAAAGGCATTCATCATACACCCCTGTCACACCTATTGTTGATGTTCTCATTCTGATGCTCGGTTCAGATCTGATCTGATACCCTACAATTTGAATAAATACAGAGGGGAGGGTGCAGAACACAAACCTCTCGCACACGACAAGTAATGCAATCTTTGCAGAGGCCTTACACCCTGAAACTCAAATGCACATACAGGTGCATGTGCTGCTGTCACTGTTTCTATATCTTATGGCAACTGATACAGTCCAAGCGGAGGCCTTACACCCTGCATCTTAATGCGCACAGGTGTACAGGCAGGTCATTTTGTTCACTTCTTTCGCAGCTAGTTGTACAAACAGGCCTTACACCCTGCATCTGAAACGCTGCGCACAGGTGTACAGGCTCATCACATGCGGCACTGTGGAGGAGAAGATCTATTCACGGCAGGTGCGTGCATTAGCTGCATAAGAAAAGGTGACTCACGGCAGGGTGTGTCTTTCACCAGCAAGCATCGATTAAGCGCTCTAAAGAGGTAGAACCCCACCAAAAGCACCTGCTGTATTATTACAGAACTACTCATGACCGGTTCATGTGCTTAAATAAAAGCAACAGAGTGCTCTCATAGAGTGTATACAATAGTCGGCTCGCAAAAGTCTTACCACAAACTTCTAAATGTCAGAGCTTTGTGGTCAAGGTATATTGCAGACTTTAAACACGAGTCAGAAGAGGTCTGCAATGCTGGGATGGCACTTGCTGCGGCCTTGTGACTAGTAAATTAAGGACCCCAGCAGCTTGGTGCATTGTATCCTTCAATGATAGGAACTGCATCTGCTTCAAAAGGATCAAATGCAGTTTGTTTTCAAGGGCTGTCCACGTGAGTCTAAGACATGCTCGTATCGAGTACGTCGTACCGCAAGTCGCCCCTTTCCATCAGTGTCTTTATTTCACTTTGTATTTCGTGTCTTGCTTTGCTACTCTATATTCCTCTGCACATTCCATGCTGTATGATATCTGTATTGCGGGTACGCAAAACGTGGTCTGTATATAGACACTCGTAGCATGTGCAATTTGTGTTGGCAATCAGAACATTGACTGTTGTGCATGTGCTTTGTTGTAACGTACAAAGGTGCTTTTAGGTACTCGAGAATGTCTGGCATGCATGTGAAATACATCAGAGGGGGGACACTGAGGCCCAAAATGGGTATACTTTTGCATGCTCCTAGGGCAGGTGGCCATAACTGGCAGGTTTCAAGCTCAGCTCTGCTATGTATTTTATTGCAGCTGAGCTTGAAACGTGCAAATTACGGGAGCCATACCTAATCAACTGTGTGTGAACCGTACCTATTGAGCAGCCATATGCTGTATCTGACCAGCCAAAGTATTGAATCTAGTGATATTTTGTGTGTCAGAGTCCTTATAATAAATAAAGATCATTGCAAAAACAATGGGGCAAAAAGAGCAAGTGGTTGGCGAGATATGCAAATTAATGTGCCATTCCCCCTAGAAAGCACCCATCTAGGGTACAGGTGCACGACGTGTGCTTTAAGTCCTGTCATTCTGTACGCAGGGCGATTTGTCTAAATCTGAGCACATGCTCGGATAGCTTATAAAGTCAGCATCAGTTTGAAGCTAGGTTGGGTCCAATTTGATGAAGTGACGTGTGAGTAGTTGCACCTTTCATGCAAAAAGGAGCATGATTGGGTTTTTGCCCAGTGTCCCCCCTCTGGAATTACTTGTTATCATTTGCAGGTCTTCAAAGGCGGCCTGAGTCGTGCAGGGACTGAGGAGGGTGCACAGTTTAGGTGCGTGAAGAATACATGTGCGGTGCAAAAGTGTATGCAAGGAGAAGGTGTGTGTTCGTCCAGGCTCGTTTCTGAAACTCTTTGATGCTTTCCTGATTTTCGCAAATGATAAAATACCCCCTGCGGTTCATGGTTCACTGGGTCTTGTTTGAACCACATCCCAATGGTTCACTTTTGTTTTCACTACATTTTGTTTGCCTTATTCCACCTGCAGGCAAGCAGACCTTATCTACAGAATCACACGGTCACGTGTCCATTCATTGCAGACACTTTCCACGGCAGCCTGTTCCTGTGGAGTTTCCCCTCAGGTTTACTTGTCTGTTGGCTGCAGGTATTTTTCCCAACAACAGCTGCGTGACTTGTTCACAGTCACCCCAGAAGGCCTGGAGACCAGCAGCACACAGCAGCACCTACACAAGCTACACGCAGGTGTGGTGTAAGTGTGTGTGTGTGTACATGTGTGTTTGTGCAGGTAGTGGGTGTGTGGGCAGGCTGTATGTATGTGAATATGCAAGCAGGGTGCATCAGAACAAAAATAAGTTGATGGGCGAGTTAATAACAACATGAGGGTGTCACCTGCACACATACTTATAAGAAACGGCTGACCCTCTCCATGTGAACAAACACACACATGGACCTTGTGAACATGCACACACAACACTTGCAGGCCAACGCCATGCATCGGCTGAGCTGCAGGAGCACCTTGGCTTCCTTGAGAAGATCGAGAGCTACGCAGGTGGGTGCAGCTGCTAATCAAGGTATTGCATTGCATTGCAAGCAATGGGAACACCTTGAGCACTGGTTGAGGTGTCCTTTGAGATGGTGCAGAACGCAGGAAACTGGCCTGCGCTGCTGCCGAGGCATGCAGTGCAACAGCTGAGTGTACAAGTATGGGGAGGGTACTGGACCCACTCTTAGTAATTGCAGCAAGTTGTGTGGCATGCAAAGTAGAGGAGGAAAAGTGCCTGGTGTGCCGACTGCAAAGATGCCGCGATGGATCACTTGCTTGTATGCTTGCGTGTTCGTTTTGCGTCACACTGTTTGTGTCGGTGCTTTAGACGCTGTTCTTGTAAAGACTGCTGCCCCCCTTTATTGCGTCGCATTACAGTACTTCAGTATAGCTGGTGTTTGCATATTCTGGGAGTTTGTTTTCTGACCAAGAAAAAAGGAGCAATGTAACATCTAAAATTGCTCACACACGCAAACGCACACAGGGATCTCGGACCACGACCTCCTCTTTTCCTGCAAGCCCCAAGACCCCGCTCCGAGCAGCGACCCTGGGTCCATCGCTGCTGAATACATCAGTCGGTGTGTGATACAGTCCTGTTACGGCTCATTGATTCCGTTCAGGACGTCAAGGGCAGCAAATGCAGGCAGTTTCATAGACAAGATGATTTGCCTTGAAAAGCTGGAACTCTTATGCATGCCGCAGAGAAATCAGCACTGATTAACTTATAAGGCACTATATAATTGAATGTAGTACTAGAGGCTTAGATGACATCTTTAAGTTGTTGATAATGGCTTTTCAGCAATTGGCTGAGTTAAGTGACACTTTCGTTTGAGCGACAGGCCTGGTTTGTTTGATTGTTTAGCGTATTTCAAAGAACCCACACAACAATTAATAGAGGTTTCCAGCTGTATGATATGAGGACTACATAAGGAACTACTGCTTTCTTTGGTCGTACCTGTCTTGCAGTAATATCTTGCTGAGTTTCGTTGTGGTTTCTGTGTACATGCTTTTGTACTGACACGTGTGTGGATACATCTTTACTGATTTTGTACTAACTGTGTGTGTATCTCTGCAGGATGAAGATTGGGCCAGACAGTGGCACCCGGGGGGGAGCAGGTGCGGCCTTTGTGTGCGTCATATATAACAAGGAAACAAGAGGAAAAGGAATTGTATATTACAGCAATGAAAGCAACATTATTGCTTTCCATTTATGAAAAAGAGTGCTAGTTTTCAGTAAAGGCTGGTTATAGAGGCACAGCTAAACGGAAGCAGGTGTGGCATTTGTGAGCATTTCTTGTGTGGCCGCTAGTGTGCTAAGTTTTGATTAGAAGAAAGCAAATTGGTTTGTAATAATGGAATCATCCCCATGGACTAAATACATACAGCGGCCTTGTCAGTTGTTTTATGCTCTATGGCGTCTTTTGCGTGTGTGCAGTATAATCCGGCTTAGGCATTATAAAGCTCTCACCATTGAACCGAGGCTTTGTCCCAGCTTATAAAGTAGCACACTTTACACACGACATGCCTGAAATCGTCCACATTGTGTTCCTCTTTCAAATCGTAGGGTCTGACATGCAAGACAAGTTTGGTGCTGCCATGCGTGCCACAGGGCAGACAACGAGCAGTGTTCCGACCGGGCAGCAATTACAGGTAATGGCTAACGGTGGCTGCACGGTGGCTAAAGCATATAAATGTGAATATGAAAAAGGCTGGCCAACTCAGCCATCTTCATCTACTGTGTCATGGCATACAAAACTTCTGGCTCTGGCCGAGCAAAAAGAAGCACCCGCGCAGGATGATGAGGTGCCTCAGCTCAATATGAAGGGGGAAGGTTTAAGGCTTTGCTCTGAGAAAACAAGATAGTTGCAGATGACGGCAAGGATGAGCGTTTTGTGGCTTGGTTACTTGGTTCTACTCCCTTTGCATCGTGAGATGGCGTTGGAATTATTTACAAGGAAAACCATCAGTCGCGCTGAAATTCAGTACTGCATGGCTGACGTAGCAAGGAGTTTGTTTTCCAAAGAGTGTTGCATGGCCTTAGATGTTTTCCAGGCTCCATGAGTCTGAAAAATGTGATCAGGCACTTTCTTGGCTGCAACAAGGGTAGCACCTCCAGAACCTAGGGAGTGTAGACCATAGGTAACCGTAAAATCGTGAAAAGGAACATTGGCAGTGTCAGCTAGGGTGCTCAAAACGTGGGTACGTGCTTGGCTGTATGGCTAAGCAGAAAAAGGGTGATTGATTTTGGAATAAGAAATTTGAGCAAAAGAACAAATACTGGGATATGCTGAGTCAAGATGTTAATTGCTGTGGAAACAGAGTGGAGTAACCGGTCAGGGCAAGCGTGTGAGCTGCCTTGAGCAATACAATGATAGAGCCTTCTCGAATTTGATCATTCTTCCGTTTGCCAAGGAAATTTTCCATATGTGAAGGGTAAAAGTGAACCTCGTCTGCGTAAATATGGCACGCCTCGTCATACCTGAGGAAGCCAGAGAAGCATACCATAATGTATGCTGCTATTTGAAGGTTCAGAAGGGGTGGAGAAGGTGACCTTAGCAGAAAGGATACAGCAGCCATGCATGGGCTGAGAGATAAAGGGTCTTTTCTGTTCACCCCCCCACTTGACAAAAGCTTACGAGAAGCACAGTTGCGCACGGCTTTGCTGGTAATGCTGGTAAGTAAGCAAGTTAGCGGAAATACACCAGGATTTAAATCAAGACCGAGGGCCTCGTAACGTAGCATAGTGCTGCAAGCGCGAGAACCGAGGATACATTGGACCGTAAAGTTGTGGATGTGTCTGAGATCAGGAGAGACTCGTTGATTGATATAAACTGCTGCCACATCTGATGCCATTACTATGTTTGTGCCTGTGTGTGGGGCAGATAATATGGCACGGGTATGGGTTAGCAAGGGGAAAGTCAAAGGATAACAAGAGGGCTAGAGACTTCCACAGCAACAAAGTTTTTTGCCTGTACTGAGTGCTAGGGCCGGGGCAAAGAGATCTGGCAATTGCGGAAGCACCAAGCAGTCGCGAATAAAAGAGTGAAAGGCAAGACCATTGCTGGAAAGAAGTGGCCACCAGGGGTGTGACGGCCAAAAGGGATTGAGAAGGACAGCCTTGGCTTTGAAATGCTTAATTATGGTGATCATCTTAGGGATGAAACTATGGGGGGGATTGCACTAGTTGAAATAAGTGTGCCAGTCGCATTGAGCAAAAGCATTGATGCCTGAAGTGTTCGAGCACCAAAAACGGGAGTTTAATCCATCAAACATGTAGTTAGAATGGCTAGCAAAGCGGTCAAAATTTGGCATTCCCAACCGTCTGGTGATAAGATTAAAGGAGTGAGAATAAAAGGACCAATCTGAATCGTCTTCCCAGTGCGTGGGATTCAGGTAGGAAGTAGAGCTTCTCTACCTTGGTAGGCGGCTGGTTAAGCTGCAGTTTTGCGCTCCCTTTGCCGATGACAGAGACCGCATTCTGGCTGTCTGTAAAATCTGTGCTGATTTGTTGCGGAGAGATGAGGCAAAGGACCCAATGCTGTGGAACAGGCACCATAGATCTCTCAGCAAACTGTCAGAAGTAGAGTGGGTAAGATGGTCAGGGAAAAAACCTTGAGCTTGTTACCCCCCTTTTTAAGATTGCTCCTTAACTACGGGCGCCAGCGTCACAAGTAACTAGATATATCCGCGGAAAAGGGTGGGGGTCAAATATGAGCGGCAAAGTGAGTCCTGGGAAGATCCTGGGAAGATCCTGCAAGACCAAAAGATAAGCTCAGATTAAAACTCTGAAGAAAGGGTAGTGAAATAAATTAGACAGATTTTGAAGAAGGATGTGGCATTGCCTCTCTCGAGAGATGAGTGCGTTGGTGCCAAAGCTAGAATGATGGCCAGCAATTCTTGAAACCAGGCGTACGTCGATAACGTCAGCGGTAAGAGCTGTAGCAAGGAGGATTGAAAAACGTTCCAACTTTCTTTACCGTACGTACACGCACTCACCACCCCCCCGGAAAAACTTTTTTTACAAAAAACAGCGACCACCCCCCTAAAATTATTTATTTTACAGTAACATTCAGCAACCACCTTCTCTCAAAGGAGTAAGTCACTCTTGCTGTTGTTGCTGTCACTGCTGCTACTGCTGCTGCATGCGTGTGCTAGCTTTGCGTGCTGCTTGGGTGCTGTAGCTAGAGTGTGTGCATGAGTGTGTTTGTGTGTGTGTGTGTGTGTGTGTGTGAGAGCGCGTGTGTGCAAGGGTGCTAGGTAGTGTGTGTGTTGTGTGTATGTGTGTGCTCATGTGCATGTGTGTATGTGCGCCTGTGTGAGTGTGTGTGTCTATGCATGTGTGTGTGTGTGTGTGTGTGCATGTGTGTTGGCGAGTTTGTGTGTGCAGGCTCAGCCCGGACCGCTCTTGACTGCTGCAGGCGGGCAGGGTCTGGGGGAAATGTGCAGGGGGGGGCATCCTCTCCGCTCGTCACTTTGAACAATAACTATTTTTTGCTACCGCCCCCCTGAAAGACTGAACCGCTCCCCTAGAAATAAATATATGTTTTACCACCGTTTTACGAGTAATATGTCACCGCCCCCTCCAATAAACAATAATTAGGCGGTGATATACTTTATGTATGGTTATCTCAAAGATGCCAGACTTGAGGTCTACGATGAATCATAAGTGGGTAAAGCGTGATGTTAATGCCAAGTGAGACTTTGCATGGTTAACAGTAAGCCCGACAGCGGTAGAGGTGACGAGATCCCTTGCTCAAACTGCTATATACATACACTGTATAAACGTTTATATGTATGGTTCTGTCCGACCCTACTTTTAACAGCATCTATTGTAATGTATGTGCATCCTTTTGTACACACATACACACTTATACATCCATGATAACAGGTCGCTCAACAAAGGAGAAGGGTTCAGGACCTGCAAGCGCGTCTAGATTCTACACAGCGCACACTGGCAACCATGAAAAATGTGCTGCCAGACGGTGGAAGCAAGGTAATCTGACACAAAAATACAGAAGTGAAATGCAGGAATCACAGTTTAAAAACGCATAAGGAGCTTGGAAGCAAGTTTTTACCTTTGAGGATCTAAACCTAAGGCCTCGAGAGGTTCTATTGTGTGCTTGTTGTAGATGCAGGGAACATGCCTAATTCACAGCCTTTTGCACATGTATACCCTAAGATTGTAATCACTCTTAACCAAGTGAAGTGAACAATGGCACTACACTTGATAGGGGTAGGGGTACAAGTATGTCAAGAGGAGGAGAGCACCACCACAACCTGCGCCGCTGCCTTTGTTGCTGTGCAGTTGATGGCTAAGTCGGCGACTGACCTACAAGAGTTAGGCGAGGCGCGTGCAAAGCTGCAGTCCATGCTGTCAGCGCAAGAAGGGTCTACTAGTCTGGCTCCATCGACCAGCGGGCCACCTGGTTTGCCTGCATCTAGTGCCAGCATCACACAGGTTCTCTCTGATAAAGCAAAGCATGAGCAGGCACAGGCACAGGCACAGAAACAAAAAGATTCATTGCGGCAGCAGCAGCAGCAACAGCAAGCCCTCTTGCTCGCTCAGCAGCGCAAGCAAAAGGAGTATAAGCAGCAGCAGGTACACCAACAGGAGCAGCACCAGCGGCAGCAGCCACGCAGCAACCAACAGGACAACACCATTCGTGAGCAGCCGTCAGGCAGAGCTGAGTCCTCCGCGTCTGAGTCTGCATCATTCCAGACAGCTGGCTCTGTGAGTGCAAGCGACTCACCTGAGGTCACCTCCGTTGCCCACCACCGGGACTCTGGCTCTGTGTCTTTCTTTGATCTCACCTAGCAGATCTTCTGCCTTGCTTGTTGGAATCCATCAGCACGTGGCTTCTACTTCTTTATTTTCCTATGCCATCAATATAGTAGACAATTAGGGCTTATTGATAACAGGTGCTTGTATCTTGTGCCAGAGCACACTAGCAGTTTCTTTAGTCGAGTAGTGTATCAATAGCAAGTTGGCGGCAAAAAACAAAGAACTTGGTCCTGAGTGGCATTGAGGTGTGTTCCTACCCCTTAGCCAGCTGTAAAGGGTAGATGCTTGTTGGATGAGCAGCTGCATATCCTCGGTTTTCTTGGGCAACTGGTTTGACCGTAGCACAACACTACGCGGTCTTTAAGCATAGGACTTTGCTTTCATCAATGTGATGGCGGAGAATGTCATGCTTAATCAGTGGCATGGACAAATTGTGTGATTTCCCCTGGGATTCATAATGTGAGCAACGGTTTTATGGTTGTATGGCCAGTTTAGATGGTCCTCTTGTAACACACTCGCTCTTTTCTCAGACTGCAAGTCTGAGTACCATCACCTCGGGGCGTTGCTTGAGCCATTGCTTCTTTCTCTCACGTTGAGAGGGAGGAGACGTTAAACACACCTTTATGGGGGGGCTATGGCTCACTCTTGCAATCCATGTTTAAGCTGGTACCATGATTCGTCGTGACAATAGACAAACATACAAGTCAGTGCCAAGCAATTGTGTGCGTGCCTTTCCTTGGGCGGGTTTAATAGAATCATTATAGTTGTGATACTTCTTTCTGGAGAGAAAATACATATATATACGCAAGGGGTGATACCACCACAAGCATGGAATAAGGGGACGGAGACGGAGCTGTCGGACAATGAAGTACTCACGCTACCAGGCGGATTCAGACCTGCGACCCCGAAGAGTCTGGCCTGACCGCGGGCCACTAGGCTTTCAGGGCAGCTACCCCTGGAGAGAAAATAAAGAAAAGAACTTAATACGAGTAGTTTTTAGGACTTAAGGTTAGTTATAAAAAATCAGGAAATAATATACACATATCAATAAATGACTCATTCTCTGGGTACGTATTAACGCTAACCTCCTTCTGCTTCAAGAAGACTAAAGAGCTAAAAATGTACAGGCCTACGCTCTTCTGACTCTGCCTCAGGTGTTTGATAATCCATCACTTCGTACACGATAGGTAGCATCCATTCATAATGTTTCCTTTACTACAGGCTTCATTCCTTCACGCTGTCTGCCCCACTTTACTGCCCAGCAATTAGCTCATGTGAGATGTATGTATGCTGTGAATCATCCTGCGAAAAACAATGCGGAGGGCAGAGGCTGAGCGCAGATGAAGCAAGGCCAACAGAGAAGAATTAAGGACTTTCTGCATGAACGCAACCTCTGCACTTTATGCATGAAAGCAAAGGCGCCTGTAAATGTGTCTGCTTATTAAATAAAGAAAGTCAACAAATAAAAAGATGGTTGAAAACGAACATATGCAGCAACAAGAAATTCCCAGCGTGATTAAGGAGTGCAAAATTCACACACCTTTGTGATGCGCCAGAGGTACTCTGCATGATCACGAGTGCCGATTTGGTGCGCGAATGCCTCGTCGTGGGTGATGACGATGAGCTGGAAGTTTTCTTGGTCCTTGCGAGCCAGCATGATGGCCTTGAGCGCCTCGGCCAGGGAACCAGCATTATCTGGGAAAAAGTATAAAGTAGGAGGACTAGGGTATGAGCAGTAAGTATGACCCATGTCAGGTCAAATCACCATCACAACAAAAGTAGAATTTTCAGCACACCAACTACCTGCTAGTCACACAATTCGTTGCTGCCACCAATTAGGCGTGACAGCTAGCATGGTCTGTCTGAAGCTATATGATTGAGTTATAACTCTGATGTCGTTGGGGGATGCAGTAACTCTCTTTGCCTGACGCAAAACCGGGATGGCCTACCTCCTATTTGTTTGGTGCAGCGGTATTTGATGCTTTGAATTAAAAGTCAAACAGCTGGCTTTTCCACCCATTGATTTTTGGGTGCACGTTCGCCAACAAAGGGGTGGACGTGTTCCTTAGGTGGCGGTCACACGTAAAATTTTTCCTACTTTTTTTTTTTCGGGGGGGGGGAAATAATTTCACTTATGACAAAAAATTTTGCGGTCACACGTAAAATCCCAAAAAAATTTTCCCATGAGGAAAAATATTTTCGCCACATGCCAGAAACAGGGTGGGACCGGCTTT
>Ga0307974_1002138_pt1 | contig 13966 bp, 19 predicted proteins | sample OrgLakmetagen784_FD_201812 | JGI IMG/M metagenome (GOLD analysis project Ga0307974, IMG submission 201812) | Saline water microbial communities from Organic Lake, Antarctica - #784 | ecosystem: Environmental > Aquatic > Non-marine Saline and Alkaline > Saline | place: Antarctica: Organic Lake... | reverse complement strand
ACGCGCACACACACACACACACACACACGCACACTAAGCTGGAGATGAAGCGAAGACCTAGGAGGATTTCTGTAAGTAAGGCAAATATGCTCATACCTGGACATCCCCCAAAGTAGTCCCCAAAGGCCTTTGCATCAAGCGTAGCACTCATAAGTATGACCTTCAGGGGGGCACGGCCCGACCCCCTGCGCCGCAGCACTAGCTCCTGAAATGCACGTTTGAGATTATGTGCGCGTATCAGGTTTGAATGCCTGTTACAAACGAACAGCTGCAAGCTACTGCTCGTGGATTTGAAGGCCGCCCACTAAAGCAAATGCAGCAGGATCATAGAATTGCAATGGAAAGTACACATGCTCAAATTTTCAAATTATACGCCCGAACAGTCCCGGGCAGTTAGTCACAAGCTCTCTCCGCACCTTAAGCAAAGCCATCAAAAAATCACTTTGCAGCGACCGCTCGTGGACCTGCAAGGACATAAAAGTAAAAACGGATTAGGTACAAGATGTAGAAAGGCAGAATAGAACATGCCTTGCACCCTTGCTCAACCGCATAAGGAACGATCTGAGATCTTAACACATTACAGCACCCTAATAGAGACATGGATCAATAAAAACCTCTGCAAGTTTACCCATGTATATGCGCATCCACATAAACTCACACACACACACGAGCGCATTTACACAAGCAAAACATTCACACATGCTCACACATACACACGCACGCTCACGCACACGCGTGCACACACACACATACACACACAACACACACACGCACACACACACATGCGCACCTCATCCACCACTATGTGCGATATTGAGGACAGCAGGGGGTCAGCAGCAAGGCGTCGCAGCAGAATACCCGTGGTACAGAACGTGAGGCGCGTGTTTCGGTTCACGGCAGCATCCAGACGCACGTGGTAGCCAACTGTTGAAGCAGGGCCTGAAGCAGGAGGGGGCTCACCACGTTCTGCAGCCACCCTGCATGGAAGGACGAGACGAAATTTTACTGCACACGCAGTCACAATAATTCTATGTGTGTGTTGCATTGTAGCGTGGTTATCAGGTTGCGACGAGTTGTTTACGTACAAAAATCAGTATAATTTTAATAAATTCAGCCATAGTTGTGCATGTGCTGAGTGTTACAATCTCAGCAGATAATCAGGCAGGCGAGGCGTGCATTGTTAACTCACCTCTCTGCCACGGAGATGGCAGCGATTCTCCTCGGTTGAGTGCAGATTACATTGCAGCGTGCGCCTTGACCAGACAGGCTGGCTTCTTCCATGAGGTACTGGGGTACCTGTGATAAATTGGAAGAGGAAGTCGATGAGGCGCGTGGTGTTTATATAACCTGCAACTTTATTTTCCGTAATTTTAAGCACACATCACAGAAAAGGAGGTTCAGGTTCTTGCAAAAGCACCCGATTTATGTTGTTATGTAAACCTTAATTTACAGCAATTTTAATCGATGATGCATGGCGGCCCCGGAAGTTTGTGATTTGGGCATCCACCTGTTTGAACCCCCAAAACCGCTGCTGCGCATTCCTGCTCAGATAGATGGCAAGGACTGTCTGGTAGGTTACGTGCTCGGTTGAAAAGCATGCATGCGAGGACACATACATGCGCCAACACGCGCGCGCGCACACACACACACACACACACACACACACACACACACACACACACACACACACACACACTCACGCTCGCACGCACGCACGCACGCACGCACGCACACACACACACACGCACGCACGCACGCACGCACTCACGCACGCACGCACACACACACACACACACACACACACACACACATGCGCACACACACGCGTGCACACGCTTGCGCACATGCACTCACACATATACACACAACACGCACACGCGCATGTGCACTTGCACAAGCACACATAAAACACAAACGTGCATTCACACGCACATGCACACGAACGTGTGTACGCATAAATTTACACACAAATACATAAGATGCCAATACAAGTTTGTGGAAACTCATACTGCAACACCCTCACCTGAACACACGCAAATGCATGCACAGGTATTTCGCAGTGAACAAGAGCGGCAGTGCACACTGAATGATTGCAAAGCTGAGGTTGAGCGGCGCTGCGGTTTAGGTTCAAGGTACAAAGACAGACCCTTTTTCATGTCATGACCACCAAGTGTATAACCACGGCGACCAGTCTGTCATAAACAAGCCTGTCACGCGCACACGTCAACAGACTCGTCATCATGCTTCCCTCGTGCAGTGCTACATGCTCTTTGCGAGCCATGGACAGATGCAGGGGGCCTCCTATGTTGCGCTGGCTAGGATTGGGAAAGAGTGAGTGGCCAATCACAAATCAGCACACGCCAACGCATTACCATTCTCCAATGCTCACAAAACTTTAGAGGCTGCAGATTATGAATCTAACTCTTCCTTCGTGCTGCATGTAATGCAGAAGACCCCCAGGCCGTGGATAAGTGTGAGGCGCAGTTCATGGAGGTGTGTTTAAGCTGGCTTTAATATTAAGTGAGTTAATTGCTCTCGTGTCCAATGCCCTTCCAGCTTGTGGACAAGAGATGCAGGTGCCTTTCTGCCTACCCTTCGACCACTTAAGTACAGCGTGCGCACGCGCACGCACGCACACACACACACATACACACATGCACGCTCACGCACATATATACACATACACAAATTTGTGCCTGCTTGTGCAGGCGTGCACGGCAGAGGCTAGCACGGCCTGCAAAAGTCATGCCCATACATTTTGTGAAGGATCTATGCCCATGGCCTGGTGTGAGTGATGATGGCACGCAGCATTGCCAGAGGAAACGCTTGGCACGCTTCGACAAGTTAGAAGGAGTAGATGTTGGCCTAACATCGGGAGACACAAGGCGTTAGCCCAAAATTCAAGCAGTGTTTCATTAGGACAATCTTTTAGATACTTCCGGCCATCTTCAGCGGCAGTCGTGGGCCGTTTGTGGTTTATATCAGGCAAAAAGCGTTTCAGGTCGCTTTTCTAATAAAGAAAGCAGCAGATTTACATGATTTTGATATATGGGGTAGCTGAGTGGCAAGCTGCAACTACGACCATCATAAGGGAGTGAAGACCTAAACTATTCAGATAGCGGAGCTTGTAAAATGTACTATTAGACACCATAACCTTGGTGTGTGTATATGATGCCATTTAATGGGAGGAGACAAGTGCCTGCCATTTTCTAATTTTGCTGTTATGCTTGAGATGAATTATCTTCGCTTTCCATAGATATGTAACATTGCCAGTTCTGTGTTCTGCATATAATCTCATCAATTTCTCTTTGCCCGAATCTTTCATGATGCCACTTAAATTTACTTAAACGCTTTGTAAGATTTAGAGCTCATGTCCTTTGAAAGAGCAATTCATCGTCATACGAAGTGCAGAGCACTGCTTTATACAGCTGTTTCCTCACCTTATTCCCCCCTTGTCTTGAGAATCTTCTTACAGGCGCCTTTAAAAATTTAACAAGCACCAATTCAGTTTAGACACCCCTCCTTGTTGATATTGTACCCCTCCTTGTTGATATTGTCTCAGGACATGAGGAGATTGCAGGATATCTCTGCCTGCGTCGCATTTCTAGTATGCAACATGCTCCCCTTCTTCCGCCTTGTCTGAGCTATCATTGTCGTTCAACACAACTCCCACGGGACCTCCTCCTCACCTGCGTCGTCTTGCCGCAGCCTGTGTCTCCGCTGACGACCACCACGTCATGCTGCTGCAACGCTGCAATCACGCCTCCTCGTACCTCACAGATTGGCAGCTTTTGCCTGTGGGTACATGTGACGCGTGCACGAAGCAAGTCAAGGGTTTAGGTAGATTTGAACTATAAGGAGGAAAGAAAAATTATGTTGGCCAGTCATTATTCAGGAAGGAGGTTTGTGTAACATGCAATGTGTATATTTGGGCCATCTGCGTTGAGACGCCTCAAAGATAAGGATAGGCGGAATCAGCATTGGCTGAAATGTCTATTGTGAGTTGTGAGCCAGGAAAGAAATAAAAATTATGCAGGCAGTGAAATCCGACCCCCGCATAAATTCAAGAAAAGGAACCCATTATGTACCAAGCTCCTCTACCATACCAGGTAGCAGGTAAACAAATTTCAACAAAGAAGTCGTGAGCCAATACACTCAAGGTCCATGCGTCTCTTTACCAGAATTCCTTGAGTTCAAGATGCGACACCTCAATAATTACGAGCTGGCATCTTTGGACAGCAGGCTGATCCATGAGTGTAGGTCCTTTGCTTTCTTGGTAAACCTTTTGTTTCTATCATCACTACTACCACAATCACCTGCTGGCTTGCATGGCTGAGCCAGGGGGGCTGGCCCACCATTGCTGCAGAGCAGCTTGCAGCGCCTGAGATGTGCGGTGCTCAGCTGGACTCTGTAGTGTGCGCAAGTGTGTATGTGTGCGCATGCGTGTGTGTGTGGGAGGGGTAAGTGTGTGCTTGATCACGTATGTGTGGATATGTGCTTGAGCAAGTGTGTAAAAGCACCCAAGAGTGCGTACATATCCATTTAAAAAAGTTGTACCAGATGTCTAGTTCATAGAAGGTGACAAGGTGCTTTACCTTACCTTACCTTACCAAGGTGCTTTAGCCTTGAGCACAAAAGAGCTTGTTTAGGGTTATGGAACCTTGATGGTAATGGGCTGCTAGGAAGCAGGCAGTGTATGCATTAGCAGTCTTTTTGTTCACATAAATGTGAAAATTGGTTAAGCAAACGACACAGTATATATATGAGGATTAGTGGTCCAAGTACAGGACTTTCGCACTTGTGTTCACATAAATGTGATAATTGGTTAAGCGAATGACACAGTATATGAGAATTAGTGGTCCAAGTACAGGACTTTTGCATTTGCGGTCTACATAGAATTCTGAAGAAGCCTTTTACCGTGCCGTCTATGTGACTTCTGACTGTACCTATAAGGCCTGAGCATGTTTAAGTGCACAGCCGGCCTTGCTCAAATGCACACAGGTGCTTTTGCAGCCCACTGTGATAATGAGCTGCCCGCCATGGCAACAGTTGGACACACACACACATACACACACACCTGTGGTATATCAGGGCTGTAGCTGCACAAGTCAGTGTTGTGTTCTTGCCCCGCTTGCTGTCCCTCAAGCTGGTCAGCAGCACTGAGCCCACCTTCTTCTAGGAGCTCCCGCCACTCCTCCTGCATACACGACACACATTATACTTAATACACGATACACCAGGCAGCAGTGTGACCAACACACCATAGCATCAACTGATGATCACGGAATTGCATGTGTGCATGTGTGGCATAGGTGCACACACACCAGGCGTGTGGTCCATCTGGAGCTCTCGCCATCCTCTTGCACTGACCATGTAAAACAGTGGCAAGGGAGGAGCTGCGGTTTTGTTTAGGAATGTGCTTCTCCTTCTGGCCCCAATACGACTCTTTCGCACACAGTTGCACACAAGGCCCTCTTTCTTACAGACGCCAACAAGGAGCGAGGACCTCACTTTCACGATTACGGAAAACAGGTGCAGGACAGTTATGGGTGCTACAGACAGTACTAACGTTATGCAGCACCCAAGCTTTGTGCGCATGTGCACTTGTGATCCACGTGCGGTACTCTTTTGTTTACATGCCTGTGATAGACCTTGCACTGACATCCTTTTGTGTACCTGTGCCTGTGAAAGGTTGATTTTTTCGTGTACCTTGGCCTGTGATATACCTTGCATGTAAGTATCTTGTGTACATGCCCCCTCTACATCCGGTCATTCCAACAAGAATCCTCCTGGCTAACTACCCTCATTCTACCCCACACTACTTAACCACTTACTACCTACATAAGTTTGACTACATGGGTTTTTGTCAGTGTCCAAAAATACCTGCTCCACAGTGTCCACAGCTTCGATGCTGTGTAAATTGGGCGCTTCCTGATGTGACGCCTCCGCTGCAGATGCAGCGCCTGCCTGTGTACTGCCTTCTTGTGTACTGCCTGCTCGTGTACTGCCTTCGTTAGAGTTGCTTGCCACTGATGCCGCTGACCTGCTGCCCTTTGCTGACTGCTGCTCCTCCACCTTCTCAGCAAGGAGCTGCTGCATAAATGCATCCTGCAGCCCAACAAAGGTTCAAAGGCACTTTTATTTAAAGTAAATCGGCAAAGCTGGCATTTTAATTGGCACTGAGCACACTCAATTGTCAAGCTTCATCCCATTCTGATGTGCATTTTTCTAGAGGTGAGTAAAATGCATGAGGGCGGGTGCAAGAAACTGAAAATTATTAGCCCTCTTGCAATTAAGGTCTGCAAGGGAATTAAAAAAATCACAAAGCACGCCCACCTTGGCTTGCTGTGCTTCCGCCACATCTGCGTTCTGGACCTGAGCACCTTTGGTCTCCCACCTGATCAACAATTGATTGAACGTGGCACGGTGTAAATAGTAGTAACTAAGGCTGGACAATTTTGGCTGGCATCGGCGCCTGGGGCCTGTCCCTACACCGTGTGTTGGTTAAAGTGGTAAGAAAGCTTTGAGTAAACCTTGCGCTTGGTCTAAATGATACAGATCCACTTATGTGACGCATTTTTGATGCCTTTTGCTCCTGGCACATGTGTGTCTGTGTGTCTGTGTGTGTTATTATGCATACTCATGCTTACATGCCAAAATACATTTACGTATACGCACACACCTGAGCCATAGGTCTTTGAAGGGTGAAGCCATGGAGTGGTGCAATGCCTGCTCCTCCCCAAACAGCTCAAACAAGACACGCGTTGCAACCGCATTCTGAGCATCCTGCATAACACAGCCACGCGGATTGCGACATACTATGATTGCACGCACAAACCAAAACAATTACGCCTGCATGGCCTCAAGATGGTGGCATGGCACTGCATTGTTACGAATTCATAAATTACACCTTCCTAAGATGCCCTCTCTATGAACAGAAGCCTCAAACAGATAAGCTCTGTAAATGTACATACGACATACACCAGCTATGTTCAGGATTGGCCAGAGCCATAGTCATGTCCAATAAGTACATGTATGTATAATTTGGCAGGGGCATTTCCCCCTATTACATTGTCAAACACGATATCGGCTAACCGTCCTCTTTGCTCCTACCTGTGCATTGGCCCACACCAACGGCTCCTCTTCCCCCTCAGCTTCAGGCATTGTGAAGCTGCGCACCCCCACCAAGCCCTTCCTCCTAGCAGCACTGCCCTTGGGCGCGCGGAGGCCCATATCTAGGTTGACCTGCATTGGCAATAAGCAAGAGAAAGGGTACAAGCTCGTGCTTAAGAGAGGTGCTGCGTCAAACCATGTGCATGTGTGAACGCCTGTGAGTCATTTTTTAACAGCGCTTCGGGCAGCAAGACTAAGGCAATGAGGCGTGAAGACACGCATGAATTGATAAGTGACCTCACGGTCACCAACGGACATGGCCCGTTTTGACACTAGTGCTCGCAATAGGTTCACTTGCATGTGCAGCACTCACGCAGTACTGCATTCCCCCTCCTGGCAGCTTCTCATAGCGCGGCTGTGCCCAGCGTGCCCTCTGACACTGTTGGAACAGCAGCGCCCGCGGCTGCACTGCAGCAGAGATCTGCACGTGTGTGTATTTGCAGCATGTGTATGGTGTGTATATGATCTGACATTGATGCACGTGCATTTATCAGTGCAATGCTAGAAGGATCTGAAGTTTATAATATTCTGTGCAGTGCTGCTCTGTGACTGTAATAAGTTTTAATCTGCTGTGATACGTGTGCTGTAAGGCACCCAAAATCGCAATAACGGTTTCTGGATTGGTTTTTATCACAGGCAAATCTATATGCTCTCACAATAATAGATGACAGACACACACTTCTGAGTGCTTCAACAGCTCCAACTTGACTGCAACCCACCTTCTGCTGCTGCTGCTGCTGCTTGCTCAACTGAGTGGAAGCAGGTGCTCCTCCTGCTGCGCTGCGTGCAGCTTTGCCCTTTACCCTCCCCCCTCCTGCAGCTGGTGCCCCGAGCTCTTCAGGGGCAGCATCATCAACCCCAGCTGCTCCCCCCACAGGCACCCCTAGAGCATCAACTGCAGCAGTGTCATGCCCCACTGCAGCATCTGTGCCCTCTTCTCCACCAACCGATTCAAACAGGTCAAATGCCATCTCCCAGTCGTCACCCCCTGGACCCTCCACACTCTCCACTGCAGCAGCAGCAGCAGCAGCAGCAGCATAACCTGTGCCTAAATCAGATGCACGATCGCCCTCACTGCTCATGCATGCTGGATTGGAGATTCTTGGGGCTTGGCTATGTTCAGCAAAAACGTCGGGAATGAAGTCAGCAGCTTCCTGCAGCTGCTGTTGCTGCTGCGTCTGCGTCTGCGTCTGCTGCTGCTGCTGCTGCTGCTGCTGCTGCTGCTGAGGTACGCCTGCAGCACCTCCAGCTGTCAGCCTGTCCTCCTCAACAATGGCCGCTGCTGCTGTCTCACTCAAGTTCAAACGACCCATCTCTGACCGGAGATCTCTGATGATGTTGCCTGCCTCCTTTTGCTTGCCTTTGTCTCCTGGGTGAGAGCAGTGCGGATATTTGTATAATGACCACAAGTGGTGATTTAACGATGCGGCTCACAAAGATGATAGAGTGAACAGGAGCAAGTGTCTTTAGGAAGCGTAGCTGCTACGTACAACGCAAAACCTTTTTGCCTGATCTGCACTGAAGCGTGTCCAGCTTGTGAAGCAGCTGGAATTTTGATGTGCCGTCAACAACCAAGGCAGGCCAAGCAACAAGAAACAGCATCATCAATAGAATTGGCCAGAACCATACATATACGGTGTATATATGGTATTTCCGGCAGGGAAGTCGCCAAATATACGGTCATATACGGTGCATCTATACGGTTCTGGCCAACCCTAATCATCACCCCTTTTTCGACATAAAATGTGCGCTCTTCATTCCAGCAACCCGGACACAACAAAAGTGATCCTACTGCCAACTTCCCTTTTCTCTCCTTGTGTCAAGCACGCTCCTGCTATCCTGCTACTGTCCGCAAGCACAAATACTACGCAGTTGCATGCGCATGATCAAACCGTGACCACACGGTTGCACAAAATGCTCAGCAGGTTGCCAAGTTCTTGACGTACTTGATGCTTTGGCATCTGCAGCATACTGCTTGGCTGCGTGCATGTCGTGTGCTACCTGGCGGCGTCTGACCTCAGGGTTGAGTTTGCCTTTTGCACGCTCCTGCGTGTGCATGTGGCCAAAAAAGCTGGTAAAATTTTGTTGTTTGTCACTGCAAGAGACAGGCATGACACCCAAATCGCTGAACCAAGAGTGTCTTGACTTGTATGATACAACGTAATTGCGACATCTGCATAACATCCTGGATATTTCAGGTTACCAGGTTAGGGTTATGTTTCTGTTGCATGCACCCATTCACAGCTCAGCACACTTTTACCTGGTTGGCTCTGGCAAAAAGGTGAGGCGTACTATCAGAGAGGATTCCTGACACAAGCCGTATTTGTACTGAAACTAATGGTTAAATTGGCCGTCATTTACATCGTCGAGCTACCTCGCTTCTTTTCTTTCTTCCCCTTCTCATCAAAATGTTTGCTAGTCAACATACTACTTCACTTGCATGCTCGTGCCACAGTTTAAGGGCATCCAAGGAAATTGACGCCGCTTGCAGGGCACGTGTGGATGTCAGAGAAGGCACTCAGCATTTAAATTATACTCACTGTCCCAGCTTCAGCTGCCCACATCTATCTTGATAGACCACAAACCTGTTTCAATTACTCTTTGCCTGTCTAATTAAGTGTGACTCGGTTATTGGTATACAAAACAAACACAGAAATAATAAGGCTCTATTACAATAGGGAAATCCTTATCTGTAGCATGTCCAACTATTTAGCTTTCTTTTGCACCCTACCTCCTTTGGAACGCTTCAGCCTCTTACTTAGCTCCTCTTTTCGTAAAATCCTCCCGCCTCACTTTCTAGGCTCCACCTAATTCTAATTTTCTTCCGTTTTTTAACTTGGCCTTCCCCACCTGTTTCCTGCGCTCCACTTCCCTTGGGTCTGCCCAAAGCTCCATGTCGTCAAACTCACTCTCTGATGAGGAAGCAGAGGCCTACGCACCGCACAGAGACATGACCAAAAACACAGCGTCAGTCAGATTTAACAATGGAGTGCTCAAAACCTGAAATTCTTTTCCAAAAGCACGTTATATACTTGGCCTTCATAATCAATGTGCAGGGTCCTAATACTGTGAACATCACAGGAACACTGGGGGGACATGCTTCACACACTTACGGGAACATCTTACACACACTTATGGGAACATCTTTCACACACTTATGGGAACATCTTGCACACTTAAGGGAACATCACAAGAACACTGGGACAACTTTCACACACTTATTGCTGATGTAGACCAAATTGAAATTCCTGGAAATCTATTGTAGGAAATGCAAACACAATAGGCTTTTGGGCTTAAATCAATGGCCTAGGAACTGCATATTTTTTTAAGCTGACAAAACACCACCATACTCTCATTCTCACCTCCTCACCGCCGCTCTCTTCCATGTACTGCTGTCTGATCCACGCTTTGGCAGCCTCCCGCTCGTCTTCCACCTTTTCCCCCTCTTCCTTTCTCTGAGCCTCTCCTATCTCCTTACCCTCCCTGCCTGCCGTGTCCTCTTCTTCTTCTTCTTCTTTTTCTTCCTCCTCCTCTTCCTCCTCTTCCTCCTCTTCCTTTTTGTCCTCTCCATTATTTCTATCTGCATCTGTGCTGCTGCCTGAGTAAGCATCGCACGCCATTCCACATTCTTCTCCTGCTTCCTGCTGTTTATGTTGCTGCTGCTGCTGCTGCTGCTGAGTCACAGAGACGACTCGTACCTATAACACACACAAACAGTGGAGGCTGGTGATCTGCACAGCCACATCACAAACAAGACATGCACACACTTTTGTGCAAAAGTGCAGCAGAAGGCATCACATGCGTGAAACAGCAAATGTGCGTTACACAGGTACATGGAAAAGGACTAGCAACTAGCAAGGTGGCCGGCGGTAGTACCTAGCATGGCTTTGTACACTTGTAGTTGTGTGCGCTTGTGGGCAGCAAGCAGTGTGTAGGCAGTAGCGATGAACTTTAAAGCCACACCTTTCCAGGCTTGCATTTGCGGCATGCGTGCACCCACGTGAGCGCGCACCCACGCACTAACGCACGCACGCACGTAAGCACGCACATACGCACACACATACACGCACGATCACGCATGTTCACAAGCACAGGCACATGCTCGCTTGCGTTGGTAATACCAACTTGATATGAGGGCGTGTGTATCCATTTGCATTTTATAACTGTGCTAGTGCATCACCTGAGCCCCAGTCCCTCCCGCTCGCACGCCTCCTGCAAACAGTTTGGGAAGCTCCCCCTGAGGGAGATGCAGGCATAGCCAGTCCAAGGCTGCCTCCAGGCTTGCACTGCCCTGCGCATGCGGTGATGGAGTGCAAGTCATCAGCGTTGCCTTACCCACCCTGCCAGTTTTAGCATAAACAGTAGAGGTCGATGATAAGAATTAAGAATCAGCATGCACCACGGAATGACTCCCAACCAGTGCTCAAATTAGCCAGAGCCACGACAGAGACAAAATATTTTACACGGCGGAAGACCTAAGCTGTGCCCTTCATTTGACACACCCAACACTCAAGCATTAGGGTTGGCAGAAACCACATGCACGTGGTGTGTGTGCATGGCGTTTTTGTCAGGGGTTTTCCGGCTGTATGGCCTTAATACGCACGATTCTGACCACCCTACAATTATAACATGCTAGCTTCAATTCCCACGAGGCCCACAGGCAGCAGGACCGCATCAAAACTCACACCCGGACTGTGACGGGCCTTTCTGACTTAGAGGTAAGAGCGAAAGCCACAGTCTGCGCCATTTCAGGAGTCGCTAGGTAGATGTTGGTTGGATAACAGAGAAACAATACATAGAATTGTTCAAGAACAACGTGGTGAAAGATCTCGGCAACCATTTCTGACTTACCCAGGGCAGTTCCCTCAGCACCTGCTCCACATGCTGCTGCTGGAAACCGTGAGACCTGAGCTGGTCATAGACAGCTGAATACTGCGTAATAAGGAACAAAGGCCAACAAAAAAACTTAAAAGAGTTGCCTGCTCTTGCGCTTTGTGCACTTTGTCTTGGATCACGACCACTATCTGAGCGGGAAAACACAGGGTTTCAAAAGAAAAGTGTCACACGAGCTGTTAAGTACACGCAACATAAGACGTGCCTGCATGGAAGTTTTAAGTGCCATGCCTTGTGCAGAAAGCAGTTTACCTGCTTGGCGGTTTTTTGCATGTCAGACCCAGCATGCCCGCCAGGAACGGTAACCCTCCCATCACTTTGCACGCTATGGTCCTGTACGTGTGAAATAAGAGAAGGAAAGGCTTTTCATACTCAAGAGTATGAAAGAGGGAAACTAGAGTGCGAGCCACCTCTCCTTGTTCACAGGCCACATGCAAAGTTGCGCATTTGTTGATGGCCCACGTCCTGAAATGTTGTATGAAAGCAATTTTTCACCTTTAAGGAGGCCAGCAGGCTCTTCACTTGGCTCTCTATGCCCTGAGAGATGTGAACGCTCTTCTTGTTTAAAACTTGCGTGCTTTGCCCGAGGCCTGTTGCTGGAGGCCTATTGCTGGAGGCCTGTTGCTGGAGGTGGCTGCCATGCTTGTGCCCCCCCCCTCTAGATTTTGGTGGCATTCTGGCTAGAGATAAAGTTGTGATTTTTCAACTGCACGGCAGTTGGAAATATTGTTAATTGAAAAGCATGCCCTCCCATGCATCGCGTTCAATGGCAACGTTCATTAGCATATAACATGATTGAGAGGCAGCTCCTAGCTCAACTGTGTAGTTTGCTAACGTTCTTCACGACACACTTGTGCCAAACGGCTCTGTGGGCACCCTTCCTCTTCCTCAGGAACTTGCTGCTGCCTTTAAGAAGCACAGAGCACCAAGAAAGTTGTGTGTTCTACGAGGGTGTGGTCACACACCAGCGCACAAAGCCCCTAAAGCACGGCTTCAGGTGCGCGGGGGGCACCTGTTGTAACGTTTTAAGTCTGTGTCATCAGAATTGATCAGAGGTGTCTACTTCAGTGCCATCAGAAGTGAGAGCTGCTCCTTTCAAGACAGGATGCAGTGTCTACACCTGTTCGCTGTAGGTACGATGTCCGTGCAGCCTGCATGTCCCTGGATGACCCACCAACGTGGTTTGCCAAGCAGCAGCAGGACCATATGACAGCCCAGCAAGCCAGGGAGTTTGCTGGCACTGACGGTACGACGCTTGCACGAGTATCACTGCGCAAGATAGCAGCGATTATCGCATTATGCTCATATATGGATGCATGGCAACGCTGCAGACACTTTCTTACACGCACACCACATGTAAACATCACACAGAAAACAATACACATTAAACACAACACAAACATTCACACACAGACACACAATCCCGCGCGCGCGACTGTGATACCTGCTGTACAAGTGTGCATAACCCAACTCATACAAAAGGCGAGCTCTTTTGCACCTGAAAAGAAAGTTAAGGCCTTTAACAGGTATGACTGGAGACAACGTGCCTCGCTGACTGCCACACAGGCCCTGTGCACCTGCTCACGAACCCTGCGGCCGCTGGCTACACCATCAACCCCATTTCCGTATATTACTGCTCCCGTGGGGGCGCAAACAATGCGGCCTGCCCCCAGCAGAAGGTGGCAAAGTGTATCGTGGAGGTAACAAATACCCCTTGGGGCGAGCGAGTGACCTTCGTGCTGCCAGGGGATGGGGCGCGTCACAGCGTACGCAAGGCACTGCACGTGTCTCCCCTCATGGATATGGAGGCCACGTGGTGAGTGCCCCAGTGGGAGAACGAGGTTGTGTGTGGTGGGGAGAGGTCGTGGGGGCGGGGTGTAGGTGAAGGGGAAGAGGAAGA
>Ga0307974_1002136_pt1 | contig 13971 bp, 15 predicted proteins | sample OrgLakmetagen784_FD_201812 | JGI IMG/M metagenome (GOLD analysis project Ga0307974, IMG submission 201812) | Saline water microbial communities from Organic Lake, Antarctica - #784 | ecosystem: Environmental > Aquatic > Non-marine Saline and Alkaline > Saline | place: Antarctica: Organic Lake... | reverse complement strand
TCTGTCTGTCTGTCTGTCTGTCTGTCTTTCTGTCTGTCTGTCTGTCTGTCTGTCTGTCTGTCTGTCTGTCTGTCTGTCTGTCTGTCTGTCTGTCTGTCTGTCTGTCTGTCTGTCTGTCTGTCTGTCTATCTGTCTGTCTTTTAATCAAATTTATGTGCGTGTACACTTGGATACACACATTCATAAATCCAGCCAGTCCCCTTGCTTGCGGCAGGGCAGGCACATTGAGGCATACAAATGCACAAACATACACACACACGCACACACATACACACATACACGCGCATAACACACAATAGCCCCCCCACATTGCACCCATTTACCGGCGGCAGAGAAGGCAATTTCAGATTCTCTCCATCTTCTGATGCCGAAGCATCCCTCCTGGATCTCCTTTTTGTTGTCGAAAGGTCAAGGCCTCCGCCATCCTCTGAAGCCGATACACTTCTGCCCCCAGTTCCCAACGAGGCGGTGACGCCCCAAGGCTTGGGCTGTAGAAAAGGGTGTGCGTGCATGCGTACTGCCGAGCTGCCAGATCTTTGCAGGCCCCGTCGGCCATCTGCTGTTAGAAAAAGAGAGGGGCAGGTGGTTAGCGAGCTAGTAGTTATAAGCGTGTGACAGCGAGTGTGACACACAGCACTGTGACACACAGCGCAGTGACACACACACAGCGAGCGTGTTATAAGCGTGCGACAGCGAGTGTGACACACAGCACAGTGACTCACAGCACAGTGACACACAGCGTGTTAATAGCGTGTGACAGCGAGTGTGACAGAGAGTGACAGCGAGAGTGACACTCAGCACAGTGGCACACACAGCGAGCGTGTTATAAGCGTGTGACAGCGAGTGTGACACACAGCACAGTGACACACAGCACAGTGACACACAGCGCAGTGACACACAGCGCGCGTGTGACAGCGAGTGTGACAGAGTGTGACAGCGAGTGTGAAACACAGCACAGTGACACACAGCACAGTGACACACAGCGCAGTGACACACAGCGCGTGTTAATAGCGTGTGACAGCGAGTGTGAAACACAGCACAGTGACACACAGCACATTGACACACAGCACAGTGACACACACAGCGAGCGTGTTATAAGCGTGTGACAGCGAGTGTGACAGAGAGTGACAGCGAGAGTGACACACAGCACAGTGACACACGGCACGGTGACACACGGCACGGTGACACACAGCACAATGACAAACACACAGCGAGCGTGTTATAAGCGTGTGACAGATAGAGTGACACACAGCACAGTGACACACAGCACAATAACACACACAGCGAGCGTGTTATAAGCATGTGACAGATAGAGTGACACACAGCACAGTGACACACAGCGAGCGTGTTATAGGAGTGTGACAGAAGGACCCCCCCTAGACCTCGCCTGTAAACGCTTGACCAGCCGCTTGTGAAAACAGAAGGGGGCGGACAAAAATTAGGGGTGAGCAAGCACTCTTAAGCTTTGCGTTTGCAGACCACCCGCGTAGACGTAGATGTCCGCAATGAAAAAGGTAAGCAGAAGGGTATTGGGCACATGGCGTACACCCTACCTTTAACTTGCCTGAATGGGCACATGGCGTACACCCTACCTTTAACTTGACTGAATGGGCACATGGCGTACACCCTACCTTTAACTTAACTGAATGGGCAGATGGCGTACACCCTACCTTTAACTTGAATGCCTGCTTTTTAGGGTCGGGCCAGAACCAATTATTTGCATTTATACTGCATCCTAAAGCTTGGACATGGAGTTATCACTGTATACAGCACTTTATTAATAAATACTCGCAGCTTTTTGGCCAGCCTTATTGACGTTAATTATAGGCAATGGCAGGAGTAGGTGTAATGTTGTCTGCCTGAAAAGCTTGACTGCGCACCACAGTTTATGCACTACAGCGCACGACTTCATTCACACAACAACACACAACCTCATTCACTTTTAAAGATGGTGTACCCTGTCTGCCTGTTACGCTTGACTGCGAACTACAATTTCTGCACCATGGCGCACGGCGTCTTCACACACCAACACACAACCTCATTCACACCTAAGGATGGTGTGTTCCTGTCTGCTTGCACAGCTTGGCTGTGGCCTGCAAGGCCTGCAGGAGCGCTGGGAAGTGCGCCTCTGGATTGATCCACAGATGGTACTGAGGTTTGTTGGTTGGCATTGGTTTGGCTGGAGAGGGAGCGCCGTCGGTCTACAGCCCTTGGCATGGAGGTCTGTGCTTGGAAGCCCCTGCTGGCCCGGCTAACTGAGGATGATCTGCTGGACATGGAAGAGCGACCTGTCCAGCAGGCAGAATGCGAGGGTGTTGTGCATTACGTGAGCATGCATTACGTGAGCAGCCAGGGGGCTTAACTGAGTTTGGAGGCCCCTGCCAGATCAGATCACTGAGGATGATCTGCTGGACACGGAAGAGTGACCTGTCCAGCAGGCATGATGCGATGGTGTTGTGCATTACGTGAGCAGCCAGGGGGCTTAATTGAGTTTGGAGGCCCCTGCCAGATCAGATCATTGAGGATGATCTGCTGGACACGGAAGAGTGACCTGTCCAGCAGGCATGATGCGATGGTGTTGTGCATTACGTGAGCAGCCAGGGGGCTTAATTGAGTTTGGAGGCCCCTGCCAGATCAGATCATTGAGGATGATCTGCTGGACACGGAAGAGTGACCTGTCCAGCAGGCATGATGCGAGGGTGTTGTGCATTACGTGAGCAGCCAGGGGGCTTAACTAAGCTTGGAAGCTCCTGCTAGATCAGATCATTGAGGATGATCTGCTGGACATATAAGAGAATCAGAAACAGCAGAATGCAAGGGTGTTGTGCATTACGTGCGCAATCTAAAATTTATCAAAAGGGTGTTTGGCAAGTGTAATTGCCTCTGCCAGCTTTTCATTGAGACATAGAAGGGTGACCATGGAACAGGTAGAGGTTTGTTGTCGTTCGTGTCAGTACATATCTGCATAAAACACTTTTTTGTGAGGTCGAAGCAGGTAGAGGTTTGTTGTCATTTGTGTCAGTACATATCTACATGAAACTCCTTTTGTGTGAGGTTGAAGCAGGTAGAGGGTTGTTGTCATTTGTGTCAGTACATATCTACATAAAACTCCTTTTGTGAGGTTGAAGGGGGTAGAGGTTTGTTGTCATTTGTATCAGTACATATCTGCATGAAACATTTTTTTGTGAGGTTGAAGGGGGTAGAGGTTTGTTGTCATTTGTGTCAGTACATATCTACATGAAACACTTTTTATGAGGTTGAAGCAGGTAGAGGATTGTTGTCATTTGTGTCAGTACATATCCACATGAAGACCTTCGGTTCCCCTGTCCTTTGATTATGCAGGATCACCCATTCTGGGGTTCTCAAGGGCAATATGGGATCTGGTACTGAGCATGTGTACAGAAATCTGTTACTGAGCATGCATACAGACCTTCTGGTACTGAGCATGTGTACAGAACTTTTCCCTATCAACAAAAAGGGGGAGGGCTCACAGTGATGGCTGCAGCAACTTGCTGGTACTGAGCATGTGTACAGAACTTTTCCCTATCAACAAAAAGGGGGAGGGCTCACAGTGATGGCTGCAGCAAAAGTAGCACACAGAAATATTCAGCGTCGAAGCTGCTCAAGAGCATGTCTTGAAAAGTGTGAGAAGATGTTTTAAACCAAAAAGGGCAAATGGCATTGTGGGTACCATTGAGTTGGGGTTGCATGGCTGAAATTGGTGTGCTGACATTGGTGTTGCACTGCTGAACTTTGGTGTGCTGGAATTGCTGTCACACAGCTAAAATTGGGGTAGCACTGCTGAAACTGGTGTGCTGTAATTGGTGTTGCACTGGTGAAATTGGTGTGCTGTAATTGGTGTTGCACCGCTGAACTTTGGTGTGCTATAATTGGTGTTGCACTGTTAAAAATGGTGTGCTGCAATTGGTGTTGCACTTCTTGAATTGGTGTGCTGACATTGGTGTTGCACTGATGAAATTGGTGTGCTGTAATTGGTGTTGCACTGCTGAACTTTGGTGTGCTGACATTGGTGTTGCACTGCTGGAATTGGTGTGCTATTTGGTGTTACACAACTGATATTGGTGTGCTGCACTGTGCTGCAATTGGTGTTGCACTGTTAAAATTGGTGTGCTGTAATTGGTGTTGCACTGCTGGAATTGGTGTGCTGCAATTGGTGTTGCACTTCTGAACTTTGGTGTGCTGTAATTGGTGTTACACAACTGAAATTGGTGTGCTGCAATTGATGTTGCACTGATGAAATTGGTGTGCTGCAATTGGTGTTGCATTGATGAAATTGGTGTGCTGTAATTGGTGTTGCCCTGCTGAACTTTGGTGTGCTGTAATTGGTGTTGCACTGTTAAAATTGGTGTTGCACTGCTGAGATTGGTGTTACACAGTATGCTGACATTGGTGTTACACAGCTGAGATTGGTGTGGCCAAACTGGTGTTGCACTGTTGGAATTGGTGTGATCAAACTGGGTGTTGCACTGCTGTGTTTGGTGTGTGCTGACATTGGTGTTGCATTGCTGGAATTGGTGATTGGTGTGGTAATTTGGTGTATGACTACTTGCATACGATTTGCTGCATATGTAGGGTTGGCACCGTATATGACCGTATATTTGGTGGTTTTCCTGCCAAAAATACCGTACATACACCGTATATATATGGTTCTGGCCAACCCTATGCATATGCTGTATGGGCGTACCACACCTTAAAATTGTCTATCACTGCTTAAGTCAATTTATGATTCATCGCATGAGGTTGCTTTGCCACTGCTAAGGGTGGGTGGCCATTGCTGCGTACGAATTTGTGGATATACACAAAACACTGCTGATATCTGTGTATCGCTGCCTAATTAATTCACCACTGCACTGCATTTATCTGTGAATTGTAGATCAAATTGGTGCGCACCATTGCCTGCGTGTGAATTGGCTTACCTTCTAAAGGAGGAGCAGTGGGCTCCAACAGGGAGTATGGATTGCGCTCGTAGCCAAAATTGGAAGTCATCTCTGACAAAACGTCATTGCTTGCAAATCCCGAAGTCTCATTTGCTTGCAGCTCGTTAAAAGTTCCTGGTTGTGTTTTGTAAACGGTAAAAGGTGAAGAGCACAGTTGCTGGGAAAAGTTGGAAACAAACACGTGCCTTTGACTTTCAGCAAAGGCAACTTCGTGTGTGCGTGTTCATGTGTTCATATGTTTGCGTGCACATGTGTGTGTGTACGGATGGGTGCATGCGTTTGTATGGATGCGTGCCTGCGTGCAAGCGTGCATACATATGTATTGAGTGCGTGCACTCTCATGCTTCCTTTGCATTCCCTTTATTGTCTTTGGCAATTTCAAACTACCATACGCCTCAAAAATTGGCAGTTTTTGACTACGACAAGTGATCAGGGCACACACACACACGCACACACACACGCACACGCACACAAACACACACCAGGCCTTATATCACAATGCTTTGTGTCAAGTACGTACGGAAAATTTCAGAGGGGTTATCTGAGGCCAAAAATGGTACGGTTTTTGCATGCTCCTAGGGTACGGGCCCCCTGATTTGCACGTTTTAAGCTCAGCCCCGATATGAAGATTTCAATGCAGCTGAGCTTGAAATGTGCAAATTAGGGGGCCCATACCTAATCGGCCGCGGCTTGAACCCTACTTTTTGAGCAGCCATATGCTGTATCTGACCAGCCAGCGCACCAAACTGAGTGATGTTTGGTGTTTTGAAATCCGTGAAGTGAATAAAGATCATTGCAAAAACAACGGAGCAAAAAGAAGCAAGTGGTTGGCGAGAAATGCAATTATATGCACCATTCCCCATGGAGAGCACGAATTTAGGGTACAGGTACACGACGTGTGCATGTAGTCCTGTCATTCCTTACGCAGGGCGATGTAACTAAATCTGAGCACATGCTCTGGTAGCTTAGGATATCAGCAGCAGTATGAAGCTAGATTGGGTTCAATTTGGTGAATTGACGTGAGAGTGGCTGCCCCTTTGCTGCAAAAAGGAGCATGTTTGGACATTTGCTCAAATGTCCCCTCTGGGGAAAAATTAAACGCGAGCAATGAAACGCCTTGACACCACAAGCGTCACGTCAGGGAATGGGGAGTTGTACGTAACCAGGCCAACAAAAGCCCGTGACCCAAAAGTCTGTCAGCTTTAGTTCTGTATCCAAGTAGCCTTTTGCACTTTGGTTTAATCTTCACTTCAATTTTCTCATTCTCTCAGGCGGTTTTTTAATACAAACAACACATGTCCTTGTATGTGTGTGAGGGCACAGGAATATGTGTGTGTGTCTGTGTGCTTGTGTGTGTGTTTGTGTGTGCGTGCGTGCGTGCGAGGACCCTTTGCAGCCCAAAACTAACACTCAACAGGAGGGCATGTTGCGCAAACGACTTCTGCCAGACTGCGCCTGCGCCTGCGGTCTGGGTAAGTGGGGGGTAAAAGTGGAAACAATTTATTATTCATGTCGACAACATATCCTGTGCTTGCAAAACAAGGGGGAACAGCATGTTACGGCTGCCTAAGAGAGCAAGGAGAACGAGGCAAATTTCAAACCGTAGTGCAAAAGGCGCATCTTGTGCTTGCATCACACCACCGCATTTGCTTGTAATGTTTGTAGGGTTGGCCAGAACCGTATATATTCACCGTATATGACCATATATTTGGTGATTTCCCTGCCAAAAATACCGTATAAACACCGTATATATATGGTTCGAGCCAACCCTAAATGTTTGTAATGTTTGCAATGTTTGCAACGATACAATGGCTTGCTCTTACCAGGCCTGTCAAATTCTGGGAACTCCTTTTCTTTTTCCTTCTTTTGTCTTGCTCGCCTCAACAGCTGGGCAGTCGCCATTTCTTGTCCTCCATCAGCGCTGTGCAGCAAATGCAAATGAAACGGCTTGGGTTGTAAGAAAAAAGTGGGCTGACAAAGAGGCAAGCAGGTTGGAGAAATCAACCGCTGCGCAGTCGCCATTCCTTGTTCTCCATCAGCGCTGTGCAGCAAATGCAAATGAAAGGATTTGGGCTGTAAAAAAGAAGTGGGCAGTAAAAAAGAAGTGGGCTGTTAAAAAGAAGTGGGCTGTAAAAACGAAGTGGGCTGACAAAGAGGCAAGCAGGTTGGAGAAATCAACAGCTGCGCAGTCACCATTCCTTCTTCTCAATCAGCGCTGTGCAGCAAATGGAGCGGTTTGGGTTGAAAGAAAGAAGTGGGCTGATAACGAGGCAAGCAGGTTGGAGATATAAAGAGGGCATAAATAAGCTCAATAAAGAGGGAGGCCATTAGCCGGGAGAGCAAGAAGATGATTTCGAACAATTCGGAGACTAGCGAATAAGCAAACAGGCCAGGACACCACAGCTGAGGGTCAAGAGCAAGGGTGGCAAGCAGGCCAGGAAAGTAAGAAGATAGTAAAAAAGTGCTGTAGGGTTTTGGGGGAAGAGAGGCAAAACAGGGAAGTACAAAAGTAACAGCCCTAGCAGCTGCGCTGCCACGCCCAATCAGTGGCAGCAACGAATCGTGTGACAGAGCAGTTAGTTGGTCGACAGTTGAGAGCTTCTGTATGTCTTGCATGTCTTGTTCAAGAAACTGGATGTATTAGTAGTAGATGTGCTGAGTCTTATACTTTGCAGTGACAGTAAGTTGCAGTGATGGTAATTTGATCTGACAGCGCATTGGCATTCCTTGACCCAGTTTCAGCTAAGCAGCAAAGAGGCCAGGATGGATTAGAAAGATGCAGTGTGTGTGTGTGTATGTGTGTGTGTTGCTTGGGAGATCTCCAGGGCTATCTGACTTGGCGCAATTGGTGGCACAGATGCTGGTGCCACAATTTGCGCCAAGTGGGAGATGCAACAAATGCTGGTGCATCACATGCCAAAAACAAAAAGGTGTCATTGTCCTTCATCTGAGGCAGTGCGGATAGATAGCGGATATATAGCGCGGATAGATAGCGGATAGAAATCGGATATAGAGCGGATATATAGCGGGGATATGCAGCGGATATATAGCGGATAGATAGCGCGGATAGATAGCGGATATATAGCAGAAATATAGCGGATAGATAGCGGATTGATTGCAGATAGATTGCGGATAGATTGCGTATATATAGCGTATATATAGCGGATATATAGCGGATATATAGTGGATATATATCGGATAGACAGCGGATAGATAGCGGATATTTAGCGGATATATAGCGGATAGATAGCGGATAGATAGCGGATATAGCGCGGATATAGCGCGGATATGTAGCAAGGCAATGAGCAACAAGCACCAAGCTGCTGGCTTACTTACCAAGCTATTGCTATGCTAGTATCTCATCATAGCATCTCAAGCATGATTTTCTGATTTCGAGGGTAATACGATGATTAGAATGGGTCGTGTGAGTGTCAGCAGCGGAGTAGGAGCTGTGTGTCAATCCTTGAGGTGGGCGGCACAGGTTGCAGCGTGACAGGCTTCAGCAAAACCTACCTTGTTTCAGGCCTGTGCATGTACAGAGTGTACGTTACGGCGTAAGTGCACAGGCCTGCCTGGTTTGTTGTAGGAAAGGTGCGGCAGGAATGCTATAGGGAGGCATCAGTGCACTGATTGCAATGTCCGTGAATGCCTGCCTGTATTCAGCTTCCCACAAAGAAAGCCTACAGAGCACACACACACACACTCACACACACACACAAACACATACACTCACACACAAACACACACCACACACCCAGTCCCCCCCGCCTTTCCCCTTCCACGCACACACACGCATGCACGCACCACATGCACTGTGCCTATTATATCATGTGATGCACACTGAACAGCACAGGCCTGCAGGACAATATGCAAAGTCACCTCTTCAAACACGTGACCACGACATAATCCCGAAACTGCTTTTCTGTCCTTCAATCACCTTGGCCTCCCTGCTCGCCCCCCATCTGAGTCTCCATCTGTCGCTTCCTGCACGCCCTGCGTCTTTGAGCCCTGCAATTCAGCCTCCAGACCTGGCCGCTCATCCGTTTCTGCATGAGCCTTCGAGGGTGGGGCTATACCAGCATGGTCTCTGTTCCACAAAGACTCTGCGCCGTAATGCCGCATGACCTCCCGGGCAGCGTCAGAGATGCACATGCTGTATGCAGTCTGCAGCAGCATCAGAGATGCACAGGCAGCGTCAGAGATGCACAGGCAGCGTCAGAGATGCCAGGCAGCTTCAGAGATGCCAGGCAGCGCCAGGCATGACCTCCCGGCAGCGTTAGAGATGCACAAGCTGTACGCAGTATGCAGCAGCAGTAGTAATGCAGTAGTAATGCCGCATGACATCCCGGGCAGCGTCAGAGATGCACATGCTGTATGCAGTCTGCAGCAGCATCAGAGATGCTCAGGCAGCGTCAGAGATGCACAGGCAGCGTCAGAGATGCACAGGCAGCGTCAGAGATGCCAGGCAGCTTCAGAGATGCCAGGCAGCGCCAGGCATGACCTCCCGGCAGCGTTAGAGATGCACAAGCTGTACGCAGTCTGCAGCAGCAGTAGTAATGCAGTAGTAATGCAGTAGTAATGCAGTAGTAATGCCGCATGACCTCCCGGGCAGCGTCAGAGATGCACATGCTGTATGCAGTCTGCAGCAGCAGCAGTAGGGCACGCTAAATAAAACCAAGACCTGGACATTGTGCTTGTTGCACTTGTGATGTGAAATGTGTTCAACACACAGCTCAGTCTGCAACAGCAGTAGCAAAGCACAATAAATAAATCCAAGACCTGGACATTGTGCTTGTTGCACTTGTGATGTAAAATGCGTTGAACACACAGTCAGTCTTTGATCTCGTAACAGGGCTAAAAATAATAACCAAGACTTCCACGATGTGCTTGATGCATCTGTGATGCGAAATTTGTTGAACACACAAGTGAGTCTGTGATCTTATAGCAGGGCACAATTATTATAATTAAGACCTGGACATTGTGCATGTTGCATTTGTGAAATAAGTTGAACACACAGCTCAGTCTGTGCGCTTGTAGTACGTAGTCTGCAATTGCAGGGGTAACATACAGGGCCAGTGGTGCTGCACTAATGCATTAAAATCAGGCTTGTAGGACACCACGCAGGCAGGGCTAACCACTCCCCACACAAACTAAGGACAGGCTTGTTTAGTTCACTTCTCGGTGTTCTTCCTGCCCTTTACAATTCATGGTTGTTCTGCTTGCACAGTCAATTCCTTAAACCCCCTCTCGTTATTCAGGTAAACACGCTTTCATGCATATATCGTTGTGAGTAAGTCATGCGTTACAAACGTGAGTGTTTCAGTCTTAGGCTAACATTGTGCAGTTGGCAGCATTTCGGTGCAGGTTTTAACACATAGCCAGCACGTAACAAAAAGAGTGTGTTGAGGATCAAAATCTGTAGTCCCTGACTTAGGGATCTGAAGTGATTAAGACGGTTTATTGGCCGTTTTGGTGGCAATTCAAGGCAGAAGATAAGAAATAAGCTTAACAAGCTAGCAAAGGTACACAGCATGCTTGCAACATCCTGTTGGTGTTATGGAACTAAGGTAGCGCAATACACTTAAACAAAGCTTGCTTGATTCTTTGGCACGGATCATCACGACGTCCACGTGGCACAAAATATGAGACAATCCATGAGCCACACAGTCACACAATCCATGAGACACACAATATAAGACACAATCCATGAGACACACAGTCACACAATCCACGGGGCACAAAATATGAGACACAATCCACGAGACACACAGTCACACAATCCATGAGACACACAAGCCATGAGCCACACAATCCATGAGACACACAAGCCAGTTTGCCATAATTGCATGATAGCAACGTACCAAGCCAGAATTGTTGCGTGCTTCGGCTTGAAAGCCGCCAGTCTTTGCGATGATCTGCACAGATCAATTACGTAGGGTTAGGTTATAGAAAGTTTAAGGCAGTTTGCTTACAGCCAGGAAGCAACGTGCAGAATCGACCAGATGCGTACAGTGTGCACGGCCACAAAGCGCCATGCAAAATTGACCAGATGCGTACAGTGGGCGGCCACAAAGCGCCATGCAAAACTGAACAGATGCGTACGGTGTGGGCGGCCACAAAGCGCCATGCAAAATTGACCAGATGCGTACGGTGTGGGTGGCCACAAAGCGCCATGCAAAATTGAACAGATGCGTACGGTGTGCACGGCCACAAAGCGTCATGCAAAATTGAACAGGTTCGTACAGTGGGCGGCCACAAAGCGCCATGCAAAATTGACCAGATGCGTACGGTGTGGGCGGCCACAAAGCGCCATGCGAAATTGACCAGATGCGTACGGTGTGGGTGGCCACAAAGCGCCATGCAAAATTGACCAGATGCGTACGGTGTGCACGGCCACAAAGCGTCATGCAAAATTGAACAGGTGCGTACAGTGGGCGGCCACAAAGCGCCATGCAAAATTGACCAGATGCGTACGGTGTGCACGGCCACAAAGCGCCATGCGAAATTGACCAGATGCGTACGGTGTGGGTGGCCACAAAGCGCCATGCAAAATCGACCAGATGCGTACGGTGTGCACGGCCACAAAGCGTCATGCAAAATTGAACAGATGGGTACAGTGGGCGGCCACAAAGCTGAACAGATGGGTACAGTGGGCGGCCACAAAGCGCCATGCGAAATTGAACAGGTGCGTACAGTGGGCGGCCACAAAGCGTCATGCAAAATTGAACAGATGCGTACGGTGTGCACGGCCACAAAGCGCCATGCGAAATTGACCAGATGCGTACAGTGGGCGGCCACAAAGCGCCATGCAAAATTGACCAGATGCGTATGGTGTGGGTGGCCACAAAGCGCCATGCAAAATTGACTAGATGTGTAAAGTGTGCACGGCCACAGGGCGCCATATGAAGCTATTTGGTCAAACATTGCATGGTGTCTCAGAACAGTCCAGATCATGGGACCGATTAGAAACAAGATTGTTATATTAAATTTAATTGATTTAAAATATCAAAATATCACTATCATTATCATTATCGTTATCAAAAAATACATTATGACTTTATACGTAATAACAGGTTGTGGCGTACTTCACCGATGTCTGAATGATTTTAAGATACTATGCCAGATACTATGCTTGCCAAAATCTATGCACGTATAAAATTGAGCAGTCTTATGACGTCTTCTGCTTGCCAAAATGCCTAGGCATTTGTTGCATCAAAAATCTCAATATTAAACAGCAAGTGTATCACTTCCTGGTCTGATGTGGGGAGTGTTCTGCACCACCTGCATATTTCTGCACTACCTGCATATTTCTTATTTTTGCACCACCTGCATATTTCTGCACTGCCTGCATATTTCTTATTTCTGCACCACCTGCACATTTTTCTTATTTCTGCGCTGCCTGCATATTTCTGCACCACCTGCATATTTCTGCACTACCTGCATATTTCTTATTTTTGCACTGCCTGCAAATTTCTATTTTTCTCAGCATCGCACGGCAGGCCCACCATCTCTCCGCTATTTTAAAAATGACTAGGGCATAGCTCGTTACACTCCGGCATAGCTTGTTACTCTCTCTCTCTCTCTCTCTCTCCTCTCTCTCTCTCTCTCTCACTCTCTCTCTCTCTCTCTCTCTCTCTCTCTCTCTCTCTCTCTCTCTCTCTCTCTCTCTCTCTCTCAAAACCAGGATCTGACAGCTTAGCTCGGTTGTGTGGCTGATCTGGAATGCAATCTTCAGGAAAGAAAACTACCGTTGCTGTAACGTTATAACCATGAGAGCTCGCACTTAACTGTGGGGACCGCAATCAAGTGACTGCTCTGTACAAATTTCTTCATTGAACATCTGCCAAGAGAACTTGCTTGCAATCCTTGTTGTAAGCCCTTCTAACCATGGGCTTGCACCTTAACTGTGGGGACCGCAATTAAGTGACTGCTCTGTACAAATTTCTTCATTGAAAATCTGCCAAGAGAACTTGCTTGCAATCCTTGTTGTGAGCCTTTCTAACCATGAGCTCGCACCTTTACTGTGGGGACCGCAAATAAGTGACTGCTCTGTACAAATTTCTTCATTGAAAATCTGCCAAGAGAACTTGCTTGCAATCCTTGTTGAAAGCCTTTCTGACCATGAGCTCGCACCTCAATTGTGGGGACCGCATTGGAGTAGCAAGCTAAGTGAAGGGGCTGATTGTTATCGCGGTTTACCGCAATTGTGCTTGCCCCAGCCCCCATAAGAACCTTAGCAGCGGCAGTCTGACCTGTGAGCGTATGTTGTATGTATGTGCATATTTGCGCGTGCATTGATGTGTGTTTACGTGCGTGAGCGAGAGTGTATGTGTATGCATGTGTGTATGTGCACATGTTTGCTGTTGGCAAGCAAACGCAGGATGAAGGGTGGGGAAAGCAGTTTAAAACACAACGCAGGAACAACGACGTGAACACTTAGCATTGCAATCCATGTAGCCAGTAGTGTTGTGTTGTGGCATGAATAGAGTTTAGAACACAACGCAGGAACAATGACGTGAACATTTACCATTGCAATCCATGTAGCCAGTAGCGTTGTGTTGTGGCATGAATAGAGTTTAGAACACAACGCAGGAACAACGACGTGATCAGTTGACATTGCAATCCATGTAGCCAGTAGCGTTGTGTTGTGGCATGAATAGAGTTTAAAACACAACGCAGGAACAACAATGTGAACAATTAGCATTACAATCCAAGTAGCCAGTAGCGTTGTGTTGAGGCATGAATAGAGGCAGCATGCAGCCCTTTGTAAAAAATTCCAGAGCACGCTGTGCCCTAATCTTGAGGCAAGGGGTCAAATTTCCTGTGCTCGTCATCTTTGCGCACGCTTGTTCCTCGCAGGTAGCCTCCACGTCTTACACACCCTCTCACGCTCACGCATGCACACGCACGCACACACGTACACACATGATCACACCAAGCGCCACGAACACATACACACACACGCACAAACACACACACCCACACCCACACCCACACCCACCCACCCACACCC
>Ga0307974_1002132_pt1 | contig 13984 bp, 10 predicted proteins | sample OrgLakmetagen784_FD_201812 | JGI IMG/M metagenome (GOLD analysis project Ga0307974, IMG submission 201812) | Saline water microbial communities from Organic Lake, Antarctica - #784 | ecosystem: Environmental > Aquatic > Non-marine Saline and Alkaline > Saline | place: Antarctica: Organic Lake... | reverse complement strand
CGTGGTAAAGGGAAAGCACTCTCTGTATTATAGGGCTCTAATAAATTCAAGATCATTTTGAAATGCTCCTGGAACTCAACTATTCATGCAACGAAATTGAAGGAAGATGTGAGTACCTGCGAATAGAAACCTGCAAGTGACTGATATTGCAGCTAATCTATTTGGCAGGGGTATGGGTAGCGTGAGGATTCGTTGAAGCCTTTTGTAAATCTTGTTATCATATGAAGGCTTGTTACCCACAAAGGCAAGAACTACGTTTGTAAGTACTGTATACCCACATGTTTGAGTAGTTAAGAGCTAAGAGGTGCAGCAAGAAAGCTGGAGAATTGACTTTAACCATTGTGTATATAAACGTCAAATGCCTCCCTTCCTCTCACAAATCACAAATTGCACATCCTTTCAGTCTGGGGCGAGAAGGTGCGAGAAGAGAGCTGGAAAACATGCGTGAGGCACAGGCTTCAGTCCAACCTCTGGGATATTTATTCAGGATTGAGGAAGTCCTGGACAACCTTTCTGAGCTTCAGGTCAGAATGAGAATCTGCCGCAGTACCGCAGATACAAAAACAAGTTATGGAGATTTGCTTGTGTGTCTTGTCGTCCCACGATCCTCACTCATGGCGTCCTCTATTTTGTTTTTATTTGCTTTGTAGCAACTGCCAATCCAGGTTTACTGCTTCTTGTGCAGTAATGCCATGAGGTTTCCTCTTTGTTTCCTTATTCATAACATGAAGGCTTGTTTCTTATTGCTTAATTCTGCAGAATTCCACAGATCGACAGCCGGAAATCCTCGGATCTCTGAGCCCGGTCACAGAGGCCAGGGCAGCTATCCGGCCAATGATACGGGTGCTGTCTGCCGCAAACAAGGTTGATGCCGCTGCAGCCAAAGAGGTCCTTCTCCGTTTGAGCGCGTCCATAGTCGACATAGATCAAAATGTAGCTGAGCTGCAAGAGGGAGATGAGTGGAGGAAGGATCTTAGGTGGGTTGTGAAAGAGTGAACGAGGAAGGGGGTGAATTGGACAATTGGTGAATACCCACTGGTCGTTGCTAGGTATGTTGCTTTTAGCTCAAAGCCTCCATTGATGTGCCAACTATCGTCACCAGATAAGGTGGGGGGGATTTGGTGCACATATGTGCCTGTATGGGAGAGCTTGAATTGATGCAGGTGGGATACATAGCCTAATTAAAAAGGTGGTAGATTGAACCGGTTGATGTTATGATTATCACAGACCATATTAAAGCGCCTTGAGCGGTGTTGTTTTAATGTAGAGGCTGTGACGCTGCAGGTCTGCTGCGAGTACAAAGCTGAGTAATGAAACTAAGCTCACCGCCCGTACTTAAAACTGTTCTTTGCACACCAAAAAGATAAACATGGAGCTCTAGGGTGTATTGCATGTGACGTTATTGCAGGGATGCCACTGACATGGTGGACAAGCTGGCCGATATGCAATCTGAGCAAAAGAACAGCACACGCAGTGGCGACAAGACTTCTGAGACGCTCAAGGATTTGGACTCGGTAAGCCTTATAGGTGGCGTGGAAAAAGCCGTTTATGAGTAAGGTGATAGGTTTTTATGGATGGAGGTCTTGACAGAAACTTAAAAGGCATTACCGTATTTCTGGTGCTAACAATCTGCAAGAGTGTTAGTATACAGAGGTAACTGTCTGCAAACAATCATGCTGAAAACTAGGCCCAGTCTCCAGAGTGTATTGATCAATTTACTTGACTTTTTCCTCATTCTTGCATACCCGCAACCTAGGCGCGTCTTCTGAGTATCCTGGAAAACATGGATGGTCTGCTTGACTCTTTCCTTATTTCTAAGGTATAGTGCTATCTAATTGCAAAAAAAACTCACCCGCAACCTAGGCCCGTCTCCTGAGTATTCTGGAAAACATGGAAGGTCTACTTGACTCTTTGCTCGCCCCTGATGCCTTGGATGAAGTTGTCCAGAGCACCTCCGCTACAATTCTTCAGGTGTGAACACTGAATCTACCTTACACGCGACTGACTGGATAAGTCACGTTTCTGTGGATGACGTGCATGCTGTTAGTCAGTTCAAGTCCCGTTCTTGTACCATGAGAACTTATAAAATTGCAACTAGCTCAGGGCAGTCTCCCTGTGGGTTTGAGCGGTAGATTTCTTTGCGTTTGGGAAATAGAGACCCCTGTTGTTTTGCACACATGTTTGGCTTTGTGGAAAAGCATACATACACTCTATACCCAATTCCTTTACTGCTGGAAAATGGTCAAAAGGAGGACATTTTCTTACGTCATGCTACTTAATTCCTTTTGAAAGAGGCAAGCTGGTCACATACAAACCCACCTGTGTGTACCATATCATCAGTGCCTGAATTGCCATATGTAATTCCATTACCTTCTTTGAAACTACTATGGGATCCAGGTATCCAACTCAAGCACGCTGGAAGAAGCAACAACGATGGTTAAGCGAGTGAGCGATTTGCTTCAGGACTTTGCTCCTCGTGCTGCCAATGTGCAAGGCATCACCGCCCGAAGCTTTGATGAAGATGCAGACTTGTCGGGTATGAGCAGTTCAGACTAAAGTAAATACGTGATGTAGAGTAAGTACGTGATGTAGAGTAAGTACGTGATGTACGTGTGATGTAGAGTGAGTACGTGATGTAGAAGAAATACGATAAATACGTGATGTAGGGTAAGTACGTGATGTAGAATACGTATGAGAGTGGGGTGACAGGAGATAGGTGTGTGTGACCGTGTCGTACATCACACGTACATCACACGTACATCACACGTACATCACACGTACATCACACGTACATCACACGTACATCACACGTACACGTTGCAATCTTTTATCAAATTTGGATCCTGGCCACCTTGGTTACCTTTCACGCATGTTTTCCAGAAGTGCATCCTTCCTATACGACTTGAGGACTTCTTTTAAATTCCTGCTGTGTGATGCTTAAAAACCTGTGTGAACATGTTGTGCTTAGGAACCTGTGTGAACGTGGCTTCAACCAAAGCATGTTCAGCTGGTTCCTGCGACTGGCTGTTCCTGGTTCCTGCAACAGTCTGGCTCCTGCGACAGGTTGGTTCCTGTGACAGGATGGTTCCTGAGACAGGCTGGTTCCTGCGACACGCTGGCTCCTGCAACAGGCTGGCTCCTGTGACAGCTGAATCCTGCGACAGGCTGGATCCTGTGACAGGCTGTTGCTTTCAACTCAGTGTTGCTGTGAAATGGTGTCACGTGACACTTGACAGGCTGGCTCCTGTGACAGGCTGGCTCCTGCGACAGGCTGGTTCCTGCAACAGGCTGTTGCTTTCAACTCAGTGTTGCTGTGAAATGATGTCACGTGACACTTGACAGGCTGGTTTCTGCGACAGGCTGGTTCCTGCAACAGGCTGGTTCCTGCGGCAGGCTGGTTCCTGCAACAGGCTGATTCCTGCAACAGGCTGGTTCCTGCAACAGGCTGTTCCTGGTTCCTGCGACAGGCTGGTTCCTGCAACAGGCTGGTTCCTGCGACAGGCTGTTGCTTTCAACTTAGTGTTGCTGTGAAATGATGTCACGTGACACTTGAACCGCCATTGGCCTCGAGCAGAGTGTACTCGGGCAGTTGCTTCAAGCTCGGTGCTTCGTCCCACTTTGGCTGGATGCAGAGCAGTACAGTGAGCTGTTTGAGCGTGCCAAAGCAGTGCAGCCAGTGACTGAGAGCATCCTAGAAGAGCTGGAACCCTTTCCAAGATGGGATGATTTAGAGGGGTCAGAGTCCAGACAGTCGCTCTTCAGCCGCTTCAACAACTTTTCCAGACAGGTGATAAAATGATGCTGATCCAGCGAGTGCTATAGGAAAGGGATGCATGTTGAGTACCTACTGGGCACTTTATTAAATTCCTTTGAAGATATATGACTGCTTTAAGCATTCCCGGCAGTAATTCTGAAACCAAAGGACACTCTACACAGGGCTGTAAATTGAACTAACATGTTTGATTGAAAGCCGGTTTTCTGTGTTGCTGGTTGGACCTATTTTTGAGATCAGTTTTACCTGATGCAAATGTGAGCGCATACTGGAAACGTTTAGGCAAGCCTCAAAACTTTCCACACGCCCCCTGCAGATTCGCTCCCTGGATCGTCAGTTCTCACAGTACCCTCAAGAATCCAAGCAGCAGTCTTGGATTGATGCGCTTGAGGAGGCCGTGTCTTCATTCGAAGCACTCCCTGAGGACAGGCTCGAGGTACTAAAGTAATTTAAATCAATAGGCTAAATAAGGCTGTGTTTTCATTTGACGCTCCCTGAGATTAAGCTTGGGGGCTGATATTAATGAAAAAATAGGCTGGAGAAGGCTGTGTCTGCACCATCAAAAAAAACTGAAGATAGGCTCAAGGTACTGCATAATATCGTGCTTTACTCTGTTGTAGGTCTGACCAACTTAATTATTATATTTTAAGTTGTATCACAACTTGAACATTAAATGTATAAGCTAGAGATCACAAGAGTGACGCCGGTCAACGGATCACTCTCACAAGTTAAACATTTAATGTATAAGCTAGAGATCACAAGAGTGACGCCGGTCAACGGATCATTCTCACAACTTGAACATTACATGTATGAGCTAGATATCACAACTTGAACATTAAATGTATAAGCTAGAGATCACAAGAGTGACGCCGGTCAACGGATCACTCTCACAATTTAAACATTACATGTATGAGCTAGAGATCACAAGAGTGACGCCAGTCAACGGATCACTCTCACAACTTGAACATTACATGTATGAGCTAGATATCACAGCTTGAACATTAAATGTATAAGCTAGAGATCACAAGAGTGACGCCGGTCAACGGATCATTCTCACAATTTAAACATTTAATGTATAAGCTAGAGACCACAAGAGTGACGCCGGTCAACGAATCACTCTCACAACTTGAACATTACATGTATGAGCTAGATATCACAACTTGAACATTAAATGTATAAGCTAGAGATCACAAGAGTGACGCCGGTCAACGAATCACTCTCACAATTTGAACATTACATGTATGAGCTAGAGATCACAACTTGAACATTAAACGTATAAGCTAGAGATCACAAGAGTTACGCCGGTCAACGGATCACTATCGGTTCTAACGCATGTCACAAGAACGTCAATGAAAGTGTGTGTCATGGATGCTCTATCGGTGCATCATCGTGCGGTTTGCTTCCTAATGTGACACACTGCTGCCTTATGTGACACACTGCTTCCTTCTGTGACACACTGCTGCCTTATGCGACACACTGCTGCCTTATGTGACACACTGCTTCCTTTTGTGCCACACTTTAAAAGCTGCGCGATCTTTGCCCAGTGGTGCATTTCATCCCCACCTTTTACCGTTTAGCATAACCTCACGTCTTTTCGTTATGGCTTTCCCACTCCCAGCAGCAGTCGGAACATGCTGCCTTAGTCAGCCCTGTCACAATCAAGCAGCGTGTGATACATGCAGTGCTAATTTTTGGGATCCCTACATGATTCTGCAATAGGGACAACCGGAATGGCTGATATGCCCTGGATTGCTTACAGATGCATTTAATACCAACAGCACTGACACGCCTTTGAGGGATTCCTGGTGTATACAAGCGCCTTCCGCCAGGAATCAAAGAAATGCCCTGGATGGGCTACAGATGTGTTTAATAATTAGGACACAGTAAAGTAGCGCCATGGTGTAAACACTTCCGACATGGATTAGGACAGAACAGTGTTATGGGTTGAGCCATACAGCATCCCACCGTTGTGATAACTAACAGGTGATGCTGCGGGTGATACAGGAACTGATCACACACACACACACACACACACGCACACACACACACAAACACACAAACACACACACGAGGTTAAAGCCACGTTTGCATTGATTGCCGGGATCGTAAGCCGAGGACGTAGGCTGTTGGAATTGGGTTACCCAAAACTACGTGTTTTTGATAACACCAACAGCTGTGACACAATGTGTCGAGCAAGACAGGAGGTCCCCCAGATTCCGTATACCTTTCTGCTTCGTGTCAAGAACAATTCCTTTCTTTTACGCAGATCCTGGACCGTCCACGTGCCAGGCTTCAAAGCACTCTAAGTGCAGCGGATGAAACTCTGGACAAAGGTAGGTGGTGAAGAAGCAAGCTGTTTCCCTTGTATCGTGTTTGAAAGGCTTTGTGAAGCATGATGGATGACTTTGGATGACTTTGGATGACTTGATAGTTAACTAGGGAGCATGCAGCCTGGGAGGAAAGCAGGAAGTGTTTGGCATTGAAATAGGTGGGCAGAATAAAATATTTTTGCTGTTAGCAATTTCCATTTTTCTAAAGGAATAAAGAAAGCTCTTTGTAACCAAAACTGCGACAGAATTACTGAAAGGAAAGCCGGTGCAAAGCACCAAGCTATAATGCTGGAATCACTGTGTTTGAGGTCGACTTGTTATTTTCTACATGAATATGCCAACTTCTCTGCTAAGCTTGTCCATCCAATCTGTAGCCGTTCCAGTATCGTCACCATCTCTCATCAGCATCCGGTTTTACTCCAATCATCCAATCATCCAATCATCTCTCGTCAGCAGTATTGTCACCATCTCACAACAGCATCCGGTTTCATTCCAACAACCCTCCTGAACCTCATTTCCTCTGCCTCTTTTTGGTGGAGAGATTTTAGTCAGCCGATTCGCCCTTTCAATAGTCAGTATGGAGAGTCTTATTTTTTTCCAGATCTCCTGTCAAAAATTCCAGAGACCAACACAATTATTCCTCAGGCAGTGGGCAAAGCTGCACTACCTTTCTCGCTTCTGTGCGTACTCATTTCGTGCATGTTCATGTCCGTGCATGCTCATGTGCGTGCGTGTTTATGTGCGTGCGTGCTCATGTGCGTGCATGCTCATGTGCGTGCTCATGTGTGTGCGTGCTCATGTACATGCGTGCACATGTGCATGCTCATGTGCGTGTGTGCTTATGTGCGTGCTCATGTGCATGCTAATGTGCGTGACACCTCACTCCACAGTCGAGCAGCAGCTGGATGACATCCTAGACGAGTACGGACAGTACCTGGATGATTTCAAAGGCAGTGTGCTCCCAGATGTGATTGAAGCAAGGGATGATGTGGTTGCCATGGCCACGCAGTACTGGAGCTCTGCTTACAAGGTGTGCATGCAACACTGGTGATTTGGATCTACAAGACCTCTTGTATTATTATAGGTAAGCATGCAAGCCTTTTAGGTCAAGCCTGCAACCCTCCTGTTTTCCATTATTCTTTTTCTTTTTCATTTGGTACAGGAGTTCTACAGTACTCGGTACCAAAGCGGCTTTCTTTTCATTGATCAATGTGGGGGGCAGTTTCACTGCCTGCGCAGTTTAATTTTCTTTCTTATACACAGTATTCATTCCAATTTGTTTCCTTAAAAATGCAGGCATGGCAGGGGGGATATGGACTCCTTATACTCCTGCTATTGCTTGTCCTCTTGACTGCCTTCTTGTCGTGCCCTGGTGGTCTGGTGTGCTCAACTACTGTCCTGCAGCTCTGGCTGGTCGTCTGGATGTTGCTGACCGTGGCGTGAGTAAAAGAAGCACATTATGCTATGTCACAGTAGGTTTTGCCACGTTCATTCAATGTACCAAATGCATTTCTGGCTACTACATGCATTCTGAAGATTTGCAGTCCTTTAAAATACTTTGTGAAGGATATAAAGCGGAAATTGGCCGGTTGATAACTGAAGACAAGACTACACACATTACATACAATTTTTCTTGATTGAAATGCAGGGTACTCGCAGCCTTGGTGGTTCTTAATGATGCTTGCACACACGCAGAGCGCATCATCTTACATGAGGTACATGAAGTACATTGGAAAACATATTGAGCTATCAAGACGGTTGCATTTATTTTCTCCTCTACTGAAGGCAGTCACAAAGAGGTATCTTTTTTGTATTAAACATGCATAAGCGTGTAAGACTATATGTGTAAGTGTGCTGCATGTGCGCTACAAGTAGTATTTTTGAAGCATGCTCAAAAGGTGTGTGGTGTGTAGTGTCCACAGCAGGCTCAAAACTGTGTGTACATCACTTTATGTTGTGTTTATTCACTTTATGTTGTGTTTATTCAAGCATTTATGTGTCACATCCTTGTACGGCTATTAATAGCTTTGCCGCCTGAACTGAACAGTTTCCTTTGCCTACTACACAAATAATAGCTTTGCCGCCTGAACTGAACAGTTTCCCTTGCCTACTACACAAGTAGGCATAGTGGGCACACAAAAAGAGGTACCCTTAGCGAAGGTAGAAATCGTCCAACTTCATGTCCGCCCCTGTTCTTTCTGCTGTATTGCCCAGGCGGAGGTGAGGGCCGATATGCAGGCTCTGGCACCCTAAGATTAGATGTCGCTGCTCTAAAATTTTATCTAATATCTTATCTAATCTCATCTATTCTTATTAATCCTCAGGCGGAGGTGAGGGCCGATATGCAGGCTCTGGCACCCTAAGATTAGATGTCGCTGCTCTAAAATCTTATCTAAAATCTTCTTATCTCATCTATTCTTATTTATCCTCAGGCGGAGGTGAGGGCCGATATGCAGGCTCTGGCACCCTAAGATTAGATGTCGCTGCTCTAAAATCTTATCTAATCTCATCTATTCTTATCTTACCTCAGGCGGAGGTGAGGGCCGATGTGCAGGCTCTTCCTCGCTACTTTTTGTACGGCACAGGAGATCTGACAGCAGCCCTCGCAGCAGATGCCCTGGTGGATGTTGAAAAGGTACCAAGCTTGACCTAAGGAATTCAATTAAGATGATCATAGCTGTCCATCGCTTCAGTGTTCTGAACCACGTATGTCTAGGAGAACTAGCCTGGTTTCCTTTTCAATTAACTGCAAACAGCAATAAAATGTGTGCGTTCACTTGGAATGTGCAGATCCAAGCAGACATTGACCAATCACAGCAAGAGCTGACGGCAAAGGTTACTGAAGATCTTCGGCTGCACTCCGATCTGTCAGCAGCAGTGACAGGCCTTAATGACGCTGTGGATCACGCGCAGCTTCAGGTAGCTATGCAGCGCAGTAGGCCCAAAGCAAGCATAAGTGCAACAAGTATCGTAAGATGTGTGTTGCATAAGTGCATTTTGCACAAGTAGCATGTATGCAGCAAGTATCGTAGGATGTGTTTTGCATAAGCTCATCATTTTGCATATGTAGCATAAATGCAGCAAGTACCATAAGACGTGTTTTGGTGTCGTCTGTATAGTGGCTTGATCTTCTTTGGTGAGGGAATTTTACGGTACCAGGTATCAAAGTGACTTCTTTTCCTTAATTACTGTGGAAATTGGTTTTCACCGCCTGCGTAGCTTTATATCTTTTGTTTTTTGATGATAATGAAGAAAGGGCATCTTTGCAAGCTGGTGGGACTAAAGGAACGTGACGCATCCAATCTTGCACTGACATTCTTGAAACTGCATCACTTTTCTAATCTGCAAATTGATGCTTTCCTACAAGAAGCAGGACGTGAGCCTTTCATTCAGTCCTACACAAACCTGAACGAGTTGCACCTCATTTGTGTATGCAGATCGATGTTCTCCTACAAGAAGCAGGGCGTGAGCCTTTCATTCAGTCCTACACAAACCTGAAAGCATGCCTCTGCTGCTCTCTTGGGTCATCATTGTTTAATCAATGGCTGTGCGTTACCATCTCAGGTACGAGCGACAAAAGCAATGCATGATCAATAACCCAGCAAAGTGCTTTATGCTTATTACATGTGCGTTATATTGCCTTGGGTACTGCTGATGGTGCTGGTCATGGAGCTGGAGTTCCAATTGTGTTGGGGTGCATGGAGATTGTGTGTGCATAATAATTGTGTTGCAATGCCATTTGTGTTGCATATTCCTATAAAAATGGGTGCAAGAAAAATTGCCTTAAGTTCTAACGGTCCCTATATGTATGAATACATGATTGAGTTCATACAGGCACTCACATCCCGATTTTTCTACACTTTCAAACAAAATGCTGCATGTAAATCCAAACAAAATTAGGATCACCAGCATCTAGCAGCTCAGAAATGGTTCTGACTACTAAAATGCAGCTGCTAAGAGAATCACCAACAGTGCCACTGCTACACCACATTGGTTGTATAACAATTTTTAACGTTTTATCAGGGTACTCATGATGCAACACTGCTCAACTTTTGTGGTTTACAATCATCTTGTGTTACATTATGCGTGTAATATCACAGGCCTTCTGGCCTACCTGACAGCGATGGCCTCTATTGCCGTCACCAGGCGGTTTGATGACCTCCCATGCGGTTCATGTAAGTGCATGGAATGCTATTGTTCCTTTTGTTGAGGTATATATCGGAGGTCTTACACACCATTGGCAAGCAAACGCGTTCGCTTGCCAATCGTGTGAAAAACTGATAATGTCAATACCCACCTAGCAGCACTTCTTCAAGCAGCCCTGACAGCACTCTCACAATCAAGCCCCTCTCACACCTGACCCAACTCACTGACCAAGTCAATGTCTGTTTCAACGTAACTAACAGGTACCGGCTGTCACATCTACAAGGCATCACAGTACAAAGCAGCCGAGACTCTGCCACCTACCCCACTGTCGACACTCTCATCGACGCTCTCCACATGGTGGGGAGGCATGCTCCTAAAGCGCAAGCAGTCTCCACAATTCAGCTCATCCTCAAACAGGAGCTCCTCAGCCTCTTTGTCCTCCCTCAGTCCCATGTCCAGCCGCAGGAACACCACAGTCGCTTCAGTGAACGTGCAGCCACCTCAGCCACCCCACCCCCCAGCACGGCTGTGAGCTTTTTTCCTGCAATGCCTAACTTGCAATGAAACTGCTTTAGATTCTTCCACACCTCACATTCATTATGTGGCTGTATGGTAGAAATTGCTATGGAGTAAGGAGGAGTATTCGCTGAGCGGAAGTTGAAGCAGCCAGTCATTGTTTAAAACATAATACGTTTTGAGGAGTGAGAAGTCATCACTGTTGGTTGCATTGATATAAGAAAGAGGCACACATAACTTTGGTAATGTCTCAGGCAGTGTTTGTTTCACATAAATAACTGTTAAAATAACTGTGATTCAACAAATATTGTTTTATTGACTTCATCATACTTCCAGGACATGTTCAGGAAGCACTCACAACTTTGTATGCCATGAAGCAGACGCTTCTGCATCTCTTGCTGCACTGGATACATGTCTTGAACGGCCATTTGAGCTGAATTGGCTGATGAATTGGCTGAATCGATCACCCCTTGCACAGCTCCCAAAAATGCACCAGACTCGAGAGAGATGAATAAGGGTAGAAAAGAGCTTAATTGTTAACAAATTTATCATCAACGGAGTTCAATCAGCAGCGCAAATGTAAGCACCTGTTCTGCCAAACTTTGCGTGTAAGACGTATTAATTGACGACTATTATCTGATGACGTATTACCTAATGAGCCCCGGTTGTGGCCCTGGTTAGTGGTCAGTGGTCATTCGTAAGTGCTAGGTAGCCTCCAGTTATTTAATCATTCAATCGAAAGCACCGCAACTGGACAAAGAGCTTCCTCTTCTTGTAGTGACAAGGTATTAGCGGCAAGCTGGAGCCTGCTGGACAGCAACCCGTGCTCTGTTTCTCCTTACTGATGGTTGAATGTTTGCTACAGCTCTCAGAATTGATCGTGAGACGGCGCGGGTAAAATGCATACCAAGATGCAATGATCAGAGTTGTGTCCTTCATAAATTCAAAGGAATTACTGCAAGGTCTACAAGGATTTCCTGAAAGCCTTCAGTCAAGAAGTGCGACTGAAGGCCTGCTCATAAAAAGCAATTAGTTTACGGAGGAAACAGTATTGTTCTGGCTTAAAAAGGAAACGTCGTGTGCTCCTGTTGGGGGAAGCAGAGATGCATACTTCCTGCGGAGAGAAGTCACGTGGGGATTGGCGCAGTGGAAAAGGACATGCTGCTCATGTTGAACATCATTAGTATCACACAGGTCACAGGTGGGGGAAATACTCTTATTCCATGTCGCTGTCTATAAACGTAGGGTGTGATCACGAAGTCTGAAAGAAGCTGCACTGCGAATGTCATCACAAAGCAGGTTGAAAAACATGTATTTGGGAAGGATATAAGGCAAATGAGTGACCAGAGCCCTTTTTGTAGGGAGAGCACACCTCGGTGATAAGTAGAACGTTTGCTGTTGTGTTCTCTTGGATGAGTTTCAGAATAAGGTGTTCAGTACTCCAAGTGTCTCTCCCTGAGGTCACGACAAAACGGCTGAGATCAATGGGTTCACAGTTTTGCAGCTTAAGTTTAAAGATATACGATTTTGTCAGACCATCCATGGCAGAAAGAATATGGTCTGACCAGTACTCATTAGATCGTGTACTCAGCTGCATGTCGCTCAGCATGTAAGACTTTTTTTGTTGTGTAGCTGTTGGATTTAGTCAAAGAATTGTACAGCCGCATTGCCGCGGAACCAATTAATCTGTAGGGGTTCCAATCGACACTCACGCATGACGCAATGAAGGCATGGTGTCTCTGACCCCCAACATCCCTTTCGACATTGAGACGCCTTGTACTCAAAATTTTCCCACAGGGATGCGATCGTCATTATGTGCCAATTTATTTACAATTCCTTTCAGGTCAACTTTTCGGTCGGCTGGAATTTGTCTTTGACAGGCGTTGAGTCATCCGAGATCTTTACTTGGCCATAATAACTAAATACACGGCTCCGCTGTAGGCGAAGCTGGGAACCATCGTCCTAAACCTCGGGCATGCGCTGCCCAGCAGCTGGCCTTTTCCTGGGCTGAACCAGAGGTTCAGATCACCTTTTTGCAGAGAAACACACCCAGATCAGCAAGTACCTAATCTGGATAGCAAAGCACCAGCACAGCCTTGTCGTAACCCTTTAGCAAGTAATGCCCTGTTGCCAGCTTTCTCCTGGAATTTTCTTGAGGTTCTGATCACCTTTCTTGCTGGAAACAAACCCAGATCAGCATTTTCCTGACCTGGGTAGCAAAACACCAAGACGCACCAACTCAACGTAGCAGCTCACAACTCCTCAAAGTGAAAGCATAAACAGCATCATATGCGCAAGGCACAACATACACAAGATGTGAAACTATGCATTGTGAGTCGTGCACAAGTTGTCGTGTGCAGTGTGCTGGGTGTGCCTGAACAGCCTGGTGCTTGTTGTGTTCAGTGCCTGGTGTCGTGCGTGCAACTTCATTAGTGTGCACTGTGCACTTTGCGCAATGTTCTGTGTGCAGTGCAAGGCATATGCACAAAGCACATCATGCACAGGCAAATCCTTATACGTGCAATTCACAAGAAGGAATGCATTGCATTGTGCTGGTTGCAGTGTGTTTCTGGGCCCTGTTTGCTTTGTGCACCAGCTATGTATTGTATCCCATTCAGTGTGCAATGTGCGGGCAACAAGCAAGGTGTGCAATGCTAATTGCGCAAATGTCGTACATTTTGCTGTGTGCACTGTGACTTTGTGACCTGTTTGCTTTGTCCATAAGCACTGCACAGAACCCATTCAGTGTGCATTGTGCGTGCAGCAGGCAAGGTGTGCAATGCTATTTGTGCTCGGTGTGCATTGTGCAATGTCGTGCGATTCGCTGTGCGCAATGTGTTTTAGTGACCAGTTTGCTTTGTACACAAACTCTGCTCAGTACCCATACAGTGTGCAATGTGCGTGCAGCAAGCAAGGTAGGCATTGCTCAGTATGCTCGGTGTGCATTGTGCAAATGTCGTGAGCGTTTTGCTGTGTGCAGGGTGTTTCAGTGCCCAGGCTGCCTTGTGCACAAGCTGTGTACAGTGCCCCCCCATCCCTGTGCAATGTCTGTGTACCTTGTAGGGTGTGCAATGCTCGGTGTGCACAGTGTGAACAGTCCCCATCCCAAGTGCAAATTGCTGCTCAACGCCCACGCCCACTCCCACCCGCCTTCCTCTTGTGCTCAGTGTGTGCTGTGTACATTGTGTGCACTATACCCACCAGCGATGGGGCCCGCCGT
>Ga0307974_1002124_pt1 | contig 14001 bp, 17 predicted proteins | sample OrgLakmetagen784_FD_201812 | JGI IMG/M metagenome (GOLD analysis project Ga0307974, IMG submission 201812) | Saline water microbial communities from Organic Lake, Antarctica - #784 | ecosystem: Environmental > Aquatic > Non-marine Saline and Alkaline > Saline | place: Antarctica: Organic Lake... | reverse complement strand
GGAGGGTAAACATCAGGAAATCCACAGTGGTACCTGCTGATCCTGCCTCGCAACAAAGATTGTCGTGTCCGTCCGCTTTTATTCCCGCGTTTCATCACGCAAGACTATCCAAACAATTAGAAGTACTCCTCACTCTCTCCATAAACACCAAGTCAACGACCATGGTCGACGCCGAGCTCCCTCCCGTCCCGGCCCCCGCTGCCCCTGCCCCGGCTTCCGCGGGCAAGAAGAAGGCCCTCGCCAGCGCCAAGAAGCCCAAGGCTGCCCCTAAGAAGGCAGCTGGAGGCCCCAAGAAGGTCGCCAAGCACCCTGCCTTCGGGGCCATGATCGCCGAGGCCATCTCCACCCTCAAGGAGCGCTCCGGCAGCAGCGTGCCCGCCATCAGGAAGGCCGTGGGTTCCAAGTACGCCAAGGACCTGCCCGCCAACTGGGAGAAGATGCTGTCCACCTCTCTCAAGCGCTTGACTGCCTCAGGCAAGCTCACCAAGATCAAGGCCAGCTACAAGCTGGGCGAGGAGATGAAGAAGATGCCAGCTGCTCCCAAGAAGAAGGCAGCAGCCACGACCAAGAAGGCAGTAGCACCCAAGAAGGCAGCAGCACCCAAGAAGGAAGCCGCACCCAAGAAGGCAGCAGCACCCAAGAAGGCAGCGGCACCCAAGAAGGCAGCGGCACCCAAGAAGAAGGCTGCCGCGCCCAAGAAGCCAGCCGGTGTGAAGAAGCCCAAGGCTGCCCCCAAAAAGAAGGCAGCAGCTCCCAAGAAGTGAGCGCTCACGCTCTCCTCCCCCCCCGTGCCACTCGTGGGTGACATGAAAGAAACAAAACGGTGTTTTTCAACACCACCACTTTGTTGTTCACCACAGGATAACCTGAGGAAGGTTGTAAATAGTTGTAAAATGCTGCAGATGTATGTTTTTTGTCTGCGGTCTTGGCCATGATTCTGTAGTAGCTGATTGAGCCCTCCTTACCAATCAATTTGGGCAGTGGTTTTTCACTGCCTATGTAGAATTTCTTACAAGGTTTACAAAAAAAGGTCTCTTGTAGTGTTCCTACTTGATTGTGCCCAGTTGTCGGCTGTCATTTACTTTGCTTAGGCTCTTGCCCATCAAGGGGGTTTGTGCTACAGACCTACCATCGGCTACTTTCAGTATTTGGCACTTGCTTCTATAACCAATGCTTATTCAACTCATTTCGTCAAGTCATCTGGCTTGAATGCGAAAGCAAGAAGCAAGACAACTTAAGTCCGCCTCCTGCTCCCTCTACTACTAAAGCTCAGGAGAGAGCGGGAGGAATGTGAAGACCTAGTTTGCTGGGTTTCTTTTGGGGTATGGTTGCTGGACTGGAGTCGCTACGTCATGATTACACTGGCAGCAAAGGCTAGAATAGAAAGACTATGTAAACAGTGAAAATCACTCCCCACATTGATGACAAAAAAGCCACTCTAGTATCGAGTACCGTAAAACTCCTCAAACAAAAGAAAAAGATCAATGGGTTGGGATCAGCAGGAGGGTTGCAGGCTTAACTTCTTGAAACCGGTTCCTGATGAGATAGAGCTGGTAATGCCATTTCCAACTCTGTGTGACACTGGAAATAAAGTTCACGTCTGGTATGGACAAGTTTGGCAGTGTAATTGACAGAAAGAGCATGAAGCTTGGAAGCAAGTTTTTTAACTCCTCTTTGAGAATCAAGCTCCAGCTCCATAAAAGTCTCCAGTGTGCGATTGTTGTATAAGGTGCCACCCACTTCCAAAAGGATGGTGTGGAGGGTAACGGAGGCTGCCTCCTTGAAGGATGGTGCAGATGCCTTTGTGCTGTTCCTGCGCGGCGCTCAGCTGGCTCTGCGGTCTAGTGTCCTCACAGTACTTGATTTCGATGAGGTGGATGTGACGTCGGAGAATGCTGAGATCTTTGGGTCGGCACCGGTGCTATCTGGGAAGGTGGAAAAAAGAAAAATTAACGCAGATGGTGTAAACACTACCGGTATGGATTAGGAAAGGATGTTTTGTGTTCTGCAACACCCAATGGATGCAGAGACACACAACATCCTATCTGGAAAATAAAAATAAGAGGAGCTTTTCAGTAAATGCCTTTGATAAATTTTCCCCATCCCCCCGCTGGGTGGGTTTTTCTCCTCTACCATCTTTTGAGAGGGCGAAGATGGTAGAGTTTTTGTGTTTCAACTACATACAGGCTTATAGCATTGTCATCTCCAGCACTAACCCCTTTTTTTCTTTGACACGTACTAAAGCCACAGCAAAAAGACAAAAACAAGGCTCAAATACATGCCATATTCACGCCCTAAACAATTGAATGGGACATCATTCCTTGAATCCAGAACAAACCAATCCATCCATTCCCTGAAGCACAACCCCCGCCCGTAAACCGTGTGTAGACCCCTGCCACAAAGAAATGATGAAAGTAGGCATGCCTAGGGCTGAGCTGAACTTTGAGCAACAAGAACCTGGCAGCCATAACTGTCAGGTTCACGCAATCAACAATGTTTACGGTGACCGTCTGCTAACCACTAGAATGCTGCATAACTTTATCAGGAATAAGGCCTTGGAAGACCGAGAGCGTGCCACTGGTTGAAAAGCCACTTACAACGAAAACCAAGGATTTAGTGACGATGCTGTTGATGCCTGGCTCAGTACTCAAAAGAACCTGAGCCTCCAAGAAGTATACAAAGTACCAAATCAATGCCCAAACCTTGATAAAATCCTCAATACCTGACAGGTACCCACAGCTGCAACTCCTTCCTTTGCCGAGGGCAAAACCACAGCTTTATTGCCATCACTAAACACGAAAACACCTGAAAACTCTTAATTTCCCTTCAAAATGAGCCTCTAGACATAACTCTAGGGGCAAACCAAGATCATACTAGCTGCCTAACACAAAGATTTACCATCCACGCAATTGTACCTGCCACCGAAGAAGGAATAATTAACAGTGTTGAACAGCAACAACCTCCCCTTATTTCCCGACCTTAAACATGGAGAAACAAGAGAAAGTTTTTTGTCTAGTCCAATCCACTCTTTCAATATGGCCATAGGGGAGCACGTCTTGTCCGGCAAACAAGTTCTCGCACACATTTAAGAAATGGAAGACACTCTTGAACAGCGCAGACTAGACAGTAAATCCCCAGACCACTTCTACACCAAAAACATGGGTAACTTTAACAATAGAACTTTCAACCATTCCCTGTACCTCCCTTGGATTGACGCAAAAAATTACACGCTGAAATATGCCACATCGGGGTATTGAAAGAAGGGGATATTACAGCAGAGCTAATAAACCGACACCTAAGCAAAGCCGGTTATAAAGGAGCTGTCATCCTTGCAACCAGCAACGGCACTCAAGGTCACGCAGTGAGTCTTAAGAAAATAGGAATTGCTCAAAAACCTGTGACTTGGCTCATTTTTTATTCTGAAAAAGATAACCCCATCCCTCTTACAAGCCCGAGTGATTGGACTAAACTGAAAGGCATTATTATCACCCTTGAATGCGGCAGCATATGGGACCATCTAGGACCAACCTCGGTCTTACACCTAGCAGACAGCAACATACCTTTTGATTCTAATACGTATGTCGACAATTCTGTGATCAGCATTGACGACACACCACCTCCCCCTGCCACCACCATACCCACAATCCCTCAAACCCTCCCCACACCCCAATCTACTGATCACACGCATCAAACGGATAACATACACTCTCAGCATGAAGGCTCTTTTCCCCTATCCTCCACCCACACAAATAGCAGCCCCGAACAAAACCACAACACCATAAACCATCACCACTACACCTTACCAACTACACAGAGCGACCTCCAACCAAGCTGAGACCAAATACCTCTCCTCATTTAAAATCTCAACCTTCAATGTCAGAGGCGTCTTTACTAGCCAGCATGACCAAAAGAACATGATAGCCACCAACACCCCCGATATTATGGTCCTTACAAAAACCAAATTGCAAAAAGGAAGCAAACCCCAGCCTTGGCTACATCAATTACTCACAAACTACAAATGGTGGACTTCCACAAACAAAAACGGTGGTGCAATTGTCTGTGTACACAAATGCGTTGCCCTGGCAACGAACTGCTCACTCGTACACTCAGACCCGGAGGGTAGACACACCTCTGTCATCCTAAACACTGCCAACGCAACCAGAAGCACAAGTCTCCCGCTTTGAGATGCAAGGACAAATAAAAACCATTATCAATGACAACGAAAACTGTACCCCTTTCATCATTGAGACATGAATGCCACAACCTCCGCCCACGACCGAACAAGTCAAGCACAAACAAATATATTGCAGACAAAATGTACCAAAACTTCATTAAGGACCACAACCTATCCCCACTGCCCCACCACTCGCCTATTGACACAAACCTACCTGAACCAAGACCCTGGACCTTCTCACGGTCCACGGGAAAGGACAGTGTAGGAAGCACTATTTACTCGTTTAGCCGTATTGATGATAGCCTCTTGCCAACAACCCTCGCAAACACGTGCAAACCAAGTTACACCTGCGATCTAGGCTACCTGAGCGACCACGTGCCACTCCTGGCCATAGTACCCACGTGCACTCTGAACCTGCGGATCCCTCACATTGTAAAAGCCCAAGCGAAAAAAGCTGCCAAACAAGCCACCCTTACTTGCCCTGTCAGCGCTTCAGACCAGTTAAAATTTACACATGCCCTTTCTGACCCCTCCCATGGCATTATACAAGAACTTGAGGAAACCCTGCTTGTACTCACTCCCGCTCACACGCAAGCCCTTGCGTTTCTTAATCAACTGCTAAACAAAAGTTCCAGAAACACTGCTAGGCTGCAACACCTGAGTGAAAAGCCTGCAGAAGAGCAAATTGAGATTATGGCTATATCAGTGACAAATCTTATTGAGTCGGTTCACAAGGTAGCCCTCAAAACCTGTTCTAGCACACCCAAAAGTACCACTGACGACCAACAACAATTAGAAGAACCCACTCAAAATGTTAGGTCACTCCCCCCAAATCACCACTATAGCCCACGACCAGAAACGAACAGAGAAATATACGAAGCAAAAAAACAGAGGTGGTCGACGGAGGACTGAAAAGAGGGGGGCTTTTGAAATGTTCCCAGAGTATGCGCACCCAGCCGGCAGTTTCTAAGCTTAGCACCCAGATGTAGATAACACCCAAGCTTGAAAGCTGCCAATAGGGGTGCACGTGCCTAATTGCCCGCGGCGTAAACCCCACTTTTCACCACCAATCTGTCATATCTCACCACCAACTGACCCGATTTGTATCAATTATATATGAATAGTCTGCATTACAATAAAGAAAATCATTGCAACAAAAATGGGGCGAAACGGAGCAGTAGTTGGCCAGATACCCCATATTTTGGCCCATTTCCCTTTGAAAAAATCCGCATAAGGGGTTCCAAAAAGGGTGGAAAACCAAGTTCCACCAAATCCGGTTTTCAGCATGTCAAGCGATTTTTGACCATTGAAGTACTCCTGTCGTTTTTGAGGTAAGAAGAGGCCCTGGGTTGAGTGTGGTAGCTCAATACGTAAATATTCAGTGCCATAGTTTGAACTGGATTTCAGCCCAGACCACTGGGGTAGTCCATTTGGCCTCAAACTTCATGAAACATCTAGTTATGTAATTAAATTCAATTTGCATCAAAAAAGGAACATTTTCAGGACTTTTGCTCCGTCGACCACCTCTGGCAAAAGCTCAGGGCTGTGCAATGACGGTGTGACGGTACAGTCCGTCAAAATACGGTCTGACGGTGGACGCCGTAAATGACGGTGTCAGGCCGTCATTTCGAATAATAGGGACGGTCGCTACCAATAAAACGGCAACTCAACCTGCATATGTGGGCACGTCAACTTGCTTGCATCCACGCCAGCAAGCTCCACTTAGCCTTGAAAGGAAACAGCATGTTTGTAGGCGATCTCAAACTCAGGAGTCACCTCCACCCACAAGCCCCCCCCAAAACATTAGCCACCCTCATCAATTGCATTACTAAACCGCTAATGGACCTAGGCATAACTGGCTTCTATGACCTCACATCAGCCAACGGAAGATACATTGTCTCCCGGGAACAACTCAGAAACAAGTACACTCGAGTTTTCAAAAAGCACATCATATCCCTAAATAGGCTTGCTGCCATTGCTAACCTGCCTGGAACACAAGAGCTAATCCCAACATAAATTGCGCAAATACTCCAAGAAAGGAATTTAGAAGAGTCTATCCTACTTAATTACCGCAAAATAAACAATTCCTCCTTCACAGGTCTCCTAGACACACACATTAACACATCGGCCCACGGAGAGGTGCCCCCAAATCCCGCAAGCACCCAAACCCAACAAACTTTGCCCATCTACACAACATCCACATCACAGCCACGCTCAGCAACACACCATAGGCACCCCATTACAAACAACTTACTCAGAGGCACGCCACCTACACACACAGATCCATCAACAAGTAATGGACACCTTAACGTTAACCAATCCTCTGTTTCTTGACACACCCAACCTAGAGCCGCAAACATCCCCTGCCTCCTCTATAATTACAACCAAACCTCAAACAGAAACTCAAGGTCATGTTGCACTCAACATAACTACACTTTTGTCTCTAGAAGAAATTAACTACCAATGTACAAAATCCAACGCTCGACCCAGGAAACGCACAGCACATGGCAACATATCCCGCATAAAGCTTCCCCAAACACAACACTCCTTCGTCACACTGGTGAAAAGGCCTCCACCTTCACCACAAACGGAAACCCCGCGCTCACAACGCCACTCACAAAGGGTATCCAACCAACAAAAAAGGAACCGCAACTCTATAAGCATATCGCCAATACTACTGCCACAAACTAGAGCTATTTCTTGCCTCTCCGGCCCAACACCCACTAACCAACTGGCCACTCTCTCCCAAGACAAACGAGCAAAGCGTGCACAGCATACACAAGATACCCTCCCCGATACCAGAAAGAGGACACGCAGCCAAACAGAAAGTCAGCAACATACGCCCCTGACTCAAATCATAGGCACTGTTGCATAAAACTCACAAATAGTAGTTCAGCCTACTGAACAACCTACACACAGTCAGCCAAGCAAACGCACCACATGCTCACAAATCACTAGCCACAACCACCATGCAACACAAGTGTTCACACAAATTATCACTCCTCCCACCCAGCGTATCAATATCATCAACCCGATAACTTACCAGGTACACAACAATCCAACCTCTGAGATTGCAGACCACCCAGCACCATCATCACAGCGCAGACCCCAAAGGAAAAGAAGATGTGAGATCCTCGATATACCCCATGACCTTCCTAGCCTAAATCTGACCCCCTTGCGCACCACGCATATTCAACAAGAACTCAGGACGTACAAGAAGGATAAGGCCTTCTCAATGACACCCACAGAGGCCATCAACACACTCTACTATGATGATATGGACATCCTGCACATAGATAATTGGAGGTTGTTCGCCCCCAAGAAAAGAGACAGAGGTGATACACCCCAAAGACAGAAACAATACCACACATACTATGCCCCTATGAACATTGAAAGATGGGCCCTACCGCTCTTTAAATCAGTTGGACTAGTGCCCAAATCCAGTAAGAATGTTGCCCGGAGCCAAATTAAGTGCGCAAGCTATGAATTCTCCTACCATCTAGGACTTGAATCTCCAGACCTCTCCCCACCTTAAAAAGACATGTACATCTGTGACGTCTGCAACCGCACCTACCATTGTCAATGCTTGCATAAAACAAGCTGCTGCAACGCCATTGAAAGGGAAGCTTTTGATGCCAATGATTCATGGGCCTGCCCTGCCTGTATCAACTTGAACCAAAATGGAAAAAAAATCGTATCCTCTACTCTCAGAAAAGAGAGATTGTGGAGGTTTCATGGAACCCAACCTGGGAGCCAGAAGAATTACAAAACTCACGTGAAAGCTTCAAGCAGAGCCTCAAAAACTATGAAGAGCAAATCAAATCACTGCGCCAAACTTATCTCAGCCTGCACCAGATAAACACCTAAATGATCTTCAAAAACAAGGGTTCTCTGCCACCCAACAGGGCAATACGTACCAACCCTACAATGTTGATCTTCGGAACAAAGTCAGCTTTGACATCCAATCCAACCCACCAACCCACAGGCTGGCAATACGGCCACAGGACATTGTGAATACTGGATCACAACCATTAATCTCATGGGGTATCAAGAAAAGAGTACCCTATCCTCCCCAGATGACACTATGCTTCCTGAAGTGTACACTGACACAGTAGCCTGTATTTACAATGTCGACGGAAAGTGTAAAGGTATGCTTACTCCTGAGCGCCTTCACATACTGCAAAAGGCCTTTGATAAGGCAAAGTGCAGCGGCCTACACGGCCACATTAAACCTCCACCCATTAGCTTTGCATCAGAACTCGTAGGCCTCATTGCTCGTAAAGACATCTCTACCTCTAAACATACGAACAAACAACTAAAGACTCTTGGTCCCGGATCCTTCCCTCCCACATCACCGCCGCCTTTTAAAAGTGGGCCCTGGCCATAAAGAAACAATGGCATCCCCCCTCGTCTATGACCCCAAATTCCCCCATTACTGGAGTGAGCACCCGAGGGACGAAGAGTTTGGGCCAAACACCAATGCCTTCTCCTCCCAATTCTCTGGGTTCTCCATCTGCCGTCCCATTTTACCATGAAAACACCATGCTCTTAGCAACAAGGCACGCCATATACTCTGCTGCTGTCAGCACAGAGGAAACAGCCACATTCATGCTCCTCCCTTCCTGGAATAAAGATATGACCACAAATCCCTATGCATCACTTTGCCACAAATACCCACACATGTGTAATTTCCTAGGCACCATCCCATCAGACCAACTCCAATATGCGAAAGTGCCCTTCTGGAACAGCATACAAATACCACTTTCCAAACACTCCTGGGAATTGCAGATCATTGCCATATGGAACACCAAGGGCAGGGCCTGCCTCAATGCTCACAACAAAGACTGGCTAAAAGAACTTGCCAAAGAAAACCTGAGGCAACTTGGGAAATTCAAAACATACATAACCATCCCTACCAAACAGCCTTAGGTTCCGGACAACACTCAGGACTCAACAAATTCAATAAGCTACCCAATGACAACCCTCAAGCCTCAGAAAGCCCAGATACAACAAGTGCCCCAATTAGCACTGACCAACCTCATGATTGTATCACCGACAAAGCACCCCAAAGTAGATCCAGCCAAAACCTAACCCGTAAGGTGAAGGATCGGCGGGATTGGACCTACACTGATGGCAGCCTCCAAAAGAATGAAGTAGGGCAAGACACAGGATCAGGTGTATACCACCCTCACTTAATGTTTCCCACTATGTAAACCCAAAAGGCATGGGTATAACCAACACCATCTCACGTGCAGAGCTAGCAGCTATAGCAGCTGCAGTCATACACGGCTACTCACATATAGCCACATACAGCCTTACGTCACTGCACCAATCAAAAAGCAGCTCTCACACCCGAATCTCCATCGCCACCACACCCAAGGAGGTGTCCTTCAATCCATTGCTAAAGCAATCCGCCAATCACCATCGCCCATCCACTTCTTCAAAGTAAAGCCTCATGCCGGTATTATCGGTAATAAACATGCCGACACCCTTGCTAAAAAATCAACCACCACCACTCAGGCATCGCTGACACCTACATCAGAATAGGAGGCCCTGAGGGAAATCCCTTCTACAACATCCACTGGCTTACAAAAGAAGACACAGAAAACCAATCACAAACCCATAATCATACCCATACAACAAACATGGCCCATCTTTCTCCCCCAAGGCTTTGGTACCTACCAAACCACCGTGACGCCCTTCAAGCACATATGCATCTTCTCCATAAATTGGGAAATGCCAAAACTGAAGCGAACTACCATGCGTACTACCAGACCCTCATAAAGGACGGTACTGCCAATGGAGCCACTAGCAATGCTTACCTAACATCATCCAATGTCCCCTTTAAGACCAAATGTATGCATCATTATATAAAATTAAAAACATGCAATATTGTTCAAACTCTCAACAAGTCAAACTTGCCCCCTCTGCCCACAAGTATACAGTGCCCTGCACATCTTTCCTGGGTGCCAACACACGCAAATAAGAAACATGATCACTGAAAGACACAACTTAGCATGCCGCATGATCTTTAAGGCTATCAGCAAAACAAGCTCTTTAGGATCATGCGTCATCTCCATAGATATAGGCAGCAATGAGCGGATGACCATACAAAACCTCCAGATTTTTGAAACAGCTGAAAGTAGAAATATTCCCAAATGGCTCTTCCCACCCCGCTTCCCGGATAAAGACAGATTTACCTCCAGCCGCCCAGACTTTGTGCTGGTTACTCCCATAGCTGCAAAAACACGAAAACAACAAACTAATGTAGGAGGGTGGGTTCTTCGAAGTGGCAGGGGGCAATTGAGGGAGAATGGGAGCATCTCAGCAGCATCGCCAGCCACCAGTAGAGCCACCAACCCCAGACAGCATCGACCTAAAGACCTCAGCAAACCTCGGCGTGACATCCACCTCGTCAAGAATAAGTACTGTGAGGACACCAGACCTCAGAACCAGCTGAACGCCGCAAAAGAACAGCACAAAGATCTCTGCAACATTCTCCAAGGAGCCTCCGTTACTCTCCACATCATCCTTTTGGGTGTGGGTGGCACCATCTACAACACTCACACTCTGAAGCCTTACAAAGGAATTGGGTTTTGATTCTCAAAGAGTTAAGAAGCTTGCCTCCAAGCTCCATGTGCACTCTGTAAACTTTGCTGCTAAACTTGTCCATACCAAACGTGCCCTTTCCAGTACTACTATTACCAACTCTCACCAGGAGCCGGTTTCAGGCCAAGCCTGCAACCCTCTTGATCCCCATTGATTTTTCCTTTCCTTTTTGCGGTGGAGGAGCTGTACGGTACTCGGTACCAAAGTGGCTCCGTTTCCTTAATTATTGTGGGGAATGGCTTTCACTGCCTGCATAGTTTTTTCTTTTCATTTCTAGCTAACAGAGTGCAACAAAGCCTAGAGGCAAGATCCTGGACTTTTGAGAATAAACACCGAGTGAATTGGCTTTAAAGCCTCAATATGTATTATAGACGGTGCCATCCACACCCAAGCTTTTGTAGAGAGGACTGTTTTTTTAGTGTGCTGGACGAAAGAAAAAAGAAAAGAAAAACTACGCAGGCAGTGAAAACCACTCCCCACATTAATTAAGGAAAAGAAGCCACTTTGGTACCAAGTACAGTAAAGCTCCTCCACCGTGCTGGAATAATAATTCAAATAGCAATCCAACAAGGTACACAGGCCAGGGTGCACGCCCGCTAGCACAAGCAGACGTAGGCAGCCGTAAATAAATACTACAACAAGGCAATATATGCCCTTCAGAAGAGACACAGATAGGAATGATTGCAACCTAGCTTTCACCATCCAATCTCAATCCACAACAGCGGCGGAGATTTGGCAAGCCAGCAGATGCAATCAAAGTCACTCCAACCCAGCATATGTCGTCATATGCCCTAGCTGCAACGCAATGTTTACTGCCGCAGCTTTGAGTGCAGCAGATCATTGATTGAGCCTTTACAGAGTTAGGATGGACCTGTTTTATGAAGCCCAGTGTTGGAAGACTCAGTGTGTGAATTCGTGTAAGATCTATGACTGGATCAACAGTGTTCTGGCCTGTAAATAATTATGTTGCCTTTGTTTTATTAGAAGTGTTCAATAAAAAGGTGTTTCTGTTTTATTAGCAAGTGTGTGAGGAACTTTTCAGGGTGTTGGTTTAGTCTACAACTGTCTGAATTTTGAGTGAATCTCTCTTCAATAGTCTTTGCCGAGATAAATATACATCAGAGCCCAACAAACACGTATCAAACTAGGTCTGCCAATAATGCAAGAAGGAGGAATCTTAACACCAACAAATTGCCTACAATAATGTGGGCATCGCAAGGATAAAAAAGTAATGGATCAAGGTCTGGACATGGAAAACATAGCCGTACACATGCACTGTCACCATACACGGCTGCTTCCAAATTAATTTCTCACGCCTTAAAAATTAATCCTCGTCCTGACGCTATTCCAATGCATCTTACCAAAGCACAAAACAAACAAAGCGCTCTGCCGAGGAGACACAGATAGTAGGGATGATTCCAACCTGGCTCTAACCTTTCGATCTCAATGCGCAACAGCGACAATTTTAGCAATTTAGCAAGCCATAGCAATTTAGCAAGCCAGGACAGCAGGACAGCAGGACAGTGATTTAGCAGTTCTATTCCGGCTCGTATCCACCGAACTGCTGGAGGGAGAATTTACACTCGTGCTGACACCAAAAAACTTTGAACCCACTGATTCAAAGGAAGCTGAAAATTCTCCTAACTCAAGAAAAGAAAGAGAAACCGAGCAGCTGGGCCTTTGACGCCCGGGGCCTGCCACATAATAAGGGGCAGGGAACACAGACACACTGGAACCACACAAAACCAGGAAGGAACAGGCCAAGGGCAGCAAGATGCTGAAGTCAAAGAGAGCAGGGGCCTAAAACTAAGCTGCAAACTATCTAAGGCATAAGCATAAAAAGGATGGTTTGCACAGCGCAAGCTGTGCCAAGAGAGTACCAACTGACGTTCGGTTGCACTCGCCTCCAAGAACTAGAGTACTTCTGCATGCTGCAGAGTACTCAGCAGTTTGGCAAGCCAGGACAGTGACTTAGCAGCTTGGCAAGCCAGGACAGACAATTTAGCAATGTAGCAAGCCAGGACAGCAACTTAGCAGCTTGACAAGCCAGGACAGCAATTTAGCAGTTTGGCAAGCCAGGACAGCAACTTAGCAGCTTGACAAGCCAGGACAGTGACTTAGCAGTTTGGCAAGCCAGGACAGTGATTTAGCAATTTAGTAAGCCAGGACAGCAATTTAGCAATTTAGTAAGCCAGGACAGTGGCTTAGCAGTTTGGCAAGCCAGGACAGCAACTTAGCAGTTTGGCAAGCCAGGACAGTGACTTAGCAGTTTGACAAGCCAGGACAGCAACTTAGCAGCTTGACAAGCCAGGACAGCAATTTAGCAGTTTGGCAAGCCAGGACAGTGACTTAGCAGTTTGGCAAGCCAGGACAGCAATTTAGCAGTTTAGCAAGCCAGGACAGTGACTTAGCAGCTTGGCAAGCCAGGACATACAGTGATTTAGCAGTTTGACAAGCCAGGACATCAATTTAGCAGTTTGGCAAGCCAGGACAGACAATTTAGCAATGTAGCAAGCCAGGACAGGTCTAGACCAGAAGCTAGGGGAGTTGATCTTCTCCTTGCAGCCCTTAAAGACTTTGCAGTCTGCCAAGGTGGTGTCTCCAGTTTCTCTGATCCAGGCCTAAATCATCCCTTTGTGTTTGCTAGGCCAAATGGCTCCTTGGCTGTTCCACTGCAGCTTCAGTCCTTGCGTGCTTGCTAACTTACCTATGGTATAGTAGTGTTGGCCTGCTCCCCCCTGCTCTCGGCTCTTAATAGAGGAGCCCATGTCTTGAGATCAAAACCTTTATTTCACTATTTTTTCGTTTCTGGTCCCGTAATGTTGAGAGTGACCTGCTGGTGCAGCTGCGCTGTCTAGGATTCTTTCTCATCGGTTGTGTTAACTTTGGCGCACCAGTCATCGTAATGGAAATACAAATTACGCAGGCAGTGAAAACCACTCCCCATATTAGTTAAGAATAAGGAGCCACTTTATTACGGGGTTTTGTAAAACTGCTCTTTTAATTTGCCAAGACCATCGAGTTTGTGAGCTGAGAAAACACTTTTCCTTTCTGTTTTCACCTTTTTTTGAGGACTTTTCAGCAGCCCAATCCTTTTTGCTGCAACAGGTCAACAACCAACTTGTTCATGATTTCCTTTCTTAGCAGAACAATAGACTTTTTCTTTTTCTTTCTGAGCTTATGGATTTATTTGTGGCTGGCCGAGACCAGTCAGCAGC
>Ga0307974_1002123_pt1 | contig 14015 bp, 10 predicted proteins | sample OrgLakmetagen784_FD_201812 | JGI IMG/M metagenome (GOLD analysis project Ga0307974, IMG submission 201812) | Saline water microbial communities from Organic Lake, Antarctica - #784 | ecosystem: Environmental > Aquatic > Non-marine Saline and Alkaline > Saline | place: Antarctica: Organic Lake... | reverse complement strand
TCTTACAGTGTCTAGTGCGTTTCATACAGTGTCTTGGTGCGTTTGATACAGTGTCTAGTGCGTTTCATACAGTGTCTTGGTGCGTTTGATACAGTGTCTAGTGCGTTTCACACAGTGTCTTGGTGCGTTTGATACAGTGTCTAGTGCGTTTCACACAGTGCCTTGGTGCGTTTGATACAGTGTCTAGTGCGTTTCACACAGTGCCATTGCGCACATGCATTTAAATAGTGCCGCATCAGGCACTTTTATCGCCGCGTCTCAGCCACCGCTTAATTTCTTTGTCTGTATGTTGGAAGCACATACGTGCAGGCTGCTAAATCTTGCCACCAGACATCTGTGTTACACTTTTCCCATCGCTGCAGTGCTACGATCCTTCCATGCTGGCGTCCCTCAGAGCCAGTGCAGAGCATGCGGAGCCGCTGTGGGGATTGGGGGGCCCGCACGATGCAGGTAAATTGAAATATTACATCAATGGTTGTTGGGAGTGGAGTCAAAGTCGAGTCAAACTGTTCGAGAGGCATGCTTGAGATCAGGGGGCCCGCACAGCGCAGGCATTTTATAGAATTAGAGTGGAGGTTGCTGAGATTCCAAAATCAAGCTGCAGATGAGACCAACGTAAATTTCAAGTTGAGCTACAGAGACGTGTTTGGCTGTGGGGGATCCACACAAATCAGGTAGTTCAACATATTTCCACAGAAGATCAAATGGGTGTTAGAAAGTTGTAATAGTTCAACATATTTCAACAGAAGATCAAACGGGTGTTAGAAAGTAGTAGGAGTTCAACATATTTCCACAGATGATCAAACGGGTGTTAGAAAGTTGTTAAGTCAAAGTCGTGTCAGCTTGCAGAGACATCTTTGAGCTTGCAGGACGCCATGCGCTGCAGGTAGTGTTCAATGTTGATAGAAGGTTGACTAGCTTGTAGTTGAGTCAAGGCTGATTTGAATTGCAAAGACGCCTTTAATGTGAGGGAGCCGCGAGATGCAGGTAATTTGAAGTGTTTTTTCAAGGTCCACCAAGTTGTAGTTGAGGCATTTTCGCAATGAAGGGGGGGGACCCCACGGTGATGGTGTTGTTTAAAGTACTAGGTTTTGCGATTTGAATGCTTAAATTAAGCCAGAAGCCTGGTCAGGGGAGAAGTTCATCGTTCTTTTGTAGGGTTGGCCAGAACCATTTATATGCGGTGTATATACGGTATTTTTAGGGTTGGCCCAAACCGTATGACCGTATATACGCCGTATCCTCAGTACGCCGTATATCCGGTACCGTATTTGATATTTTTGGAACCATCGTCCCGAAGGGACTCGGTTCCCTCCGGTTGGGGAATTGGACAGGGGTTGGATTTTGACTACAAGGGGTACTTAAGGGTTCGAGGGGGGTCCAGAATTAATGGCCGATTCGGATTTGGGGAAGTCGGAAGTCCGGATCCAGTTTCTGTCGCAGGTCACCCCAAAGTGTAAAATTTTTTTCTGACCGTATATGACCGTATATAACCGTAAATGGACCGTATTTGCAGGTGGTACACCCCAGACTCGGGTTCACTCAATTCCTTGCAAAAGCGTTTTTTGCTCTTTTTGGTCCAATTTTTTTTTCTCGTGGCTTTTGAACTGAGCATTCCCTTTACTTCTTACTTACTTATATGCATGTATTTGCATTAAATACTTTGTATGATGTAGTGGTTATGCTCTCTTTGCCCCTAAAAATGCCACTTTTTGGTCTTTTTGGCTTCGAGCAGGCCTAGCTCCCCAGCCTTTCATTTTTTGGGTATAAAACATTGGTTCATGCGTGCTCAGCTCTTCAAGAGCTACAAAATGACCCCCTTATAAATTAATTCTGAGTATATCAAAATTTCCTTATATACGGTATATACGGTTATACGGTGTATATACGGTCATATACGGCATATATACGGTATATGGAAATCCCATGTACGGTTTGGGCCAACCCTAGGTATTTTTGGCAGGAATTTCACAATATACGGTCATATACGGAGTGTATATACGGTTCTGGCCAACCCTATGCTTTAGTGGCCGTCTGCAGCAAATGAAGTGAATCACATTGATGTTATGATGTGAGGCCAGTTCAGAGTAGATTCAGCGTTGGTGACAAAACACAGGCCTAATTCGACTTGTCTGCTACATTCCGTGCGCAATCTTGCGCTTGCAGGCCAGTACAAAGAATGGCCCCAGCAGTGCGGGTTCTTCACGCAAAAAGGGAACTGGCGCTCCAATTACGGCCGCTTCTTCTTACAGGTGTGCCTCTCGTGGACTCTCTGCGTAGAGATGCATTTCTTAGGCAGGCAAAGGTTGTAAAGAGAGCAAGCGAAACCAACGTCAAAGCTGAAAATATGTCTAGGCTACGAACCTCAATCCCCTTTATTACGTAACTGGTGTTGTGGATGAAGGAAGGAGGGTGGGTAAGATTTGACACCTACTATAAAAAAAACCCTACTAGGTCCTCCGTGCAACAGGCAAGGGCCCCCACCAAATGACCAAACTTGTAACTGCGCCCTATATGTGGGCCCTTGCAAAGATGAGGGTGTGTTGACAAGTGAGGGTGTGTTACACCTACGACTGTGTGCCGCTCTGCACGTTTCCAAACACCTTCACATTTGTATCTGTTCTCTATATGTGGGCGTATGCAAGGATGAGGGTGTGTTGAAAAGTGAGGGTGTGTTTACCGACAAGCTGTGTACGCACACCTACACCCTCATACCTACGGTGTGTGTGTGTGTGTGTGTGTGTGTGTGTGTGTGTGTGTGTGTGTGTGTTTGTGTGTGTGTGTGTGTGTCAACCTACAACCTACACCCTTATACCTACGGTGTGTGTGTCAACCTACGGTGTGTGTGTGTGTGTGTGTGTGTGTCAACCTACAACCTACACCCTACCTATGGTGTGTGTGTCAACCTACGGTGTGTGTGTGTGTGTGTGTGTGTGTGTCGACCTACAACCTACAACCTCCTGGGGTTTTACACCTGCAACTGTGTGTGTGTGTGCGTGCGTGTGTGTGTGTGTGTGTGTGTGTGTGTGTTTGTGTGTGTGTGCAGCTCTGCACGAATACGCACACATTCACGTATTCACGTGTAATTGTAAACCGGTAGAATGTGCACAAGCGCACATTAGTACACGAATAATGTGCATGTACACAGTACACACAAACGCCATGTATTAAATTTCTCTCTTCCACACATACACACACAATCTTACATACACAGTGGTACTCTGAAATGCTCATCAAACACGCTGTCACGGTAGTCGGGGCTGCTAGCTCTGTGTTCGCAGGTATGTGTTGTGTGTGTGCTTATGTGCGTGTGTGTGTTTGCGTCTGTGCCAAAAAAGTGTTTGTGTGCATGCGGGTGGTGTGTGTGTGCGTTCTTGCATGCGTGTTTGTGTAAGTTGTGTGTGGGTGTGCGCATGAAAGAAAAGGTGTGGGTGTGGGTGTTTGAGTTTGGGTGATTGGTTGTGGGTGTGCTTGGTTGTTTTGGACTGCTCTATGCTGACACATGCATAGGGTTGGCCAGGACCGTAAATATATATACACCGTATATGACCGTATATTTGGTGATTTCCCTGCCAACAATACCGTATGTAAACCGTATATGTATGGTTTTGGCCAACCCTACACATGCACCTGTGTTGTTTCAAGAACAGTGTTGCCGCGTGTTGTGGATTATTTCACGAATAGTGTTGCTGCGTGTTGTGGATTTTTTGACAAACAGTGTTGCTGCGTGTTGTGGATTAATTCACAAACAGTGTTGCCGCGTGTTGTGGATTATATCACGAATAGTGTTGCTGCGTGTTGTGAATTATTTCAAGAACAGTGTTGCTGCGTGTTGTGGATTATTTCACGAACAGTGTTGCTGCGTGTTGTGGATTATTTCTAGAAAAGTTTTGCCGCGTGTTGTGGATTATTTAAAGAATAGTTTTGCCGTGTGTTGTGGTTTGCTGGTGAGTTTTGCATGTTTTGAGTAATCTAAAAGGCGGTTGGTTGTCGTACTTCGTGGTCAGAGTGAGGCAGTAAAGGGCAAAGCTGAGATAGGACCCCTGACGGTCCCCATATCAGTATTTATAGTGTACTGGATGCAAGCACACCCCCTAGTGTGTTCTACACGCACTGCATAGCGGATGCAACCACACCCTACTGGTGTTTTCTACACGCACTGCATAGTGAATGCAACCACACCCTACTGGTGTGTTCTACAAGCACTGCGTGCTAATAAGCTGCTTTTAACCTGCCCCTTAGCCTTCAAGCATCCCTGTCTGCCACCAGCAGGACTCGAGCATTATTCTGTTTTCACGACTGCACCCTTCCTTATGCCGTCCCTGCAAACAGATGGAGGCCCAAGGTCCCTGTAGCCCTATATCATTGGCATTGTGCTTCATACACAACAACTTTATCATCTCAACTTGATCATAATAACTTCATCGTTGACGTTGTGTTTAAAACAACTAATATGTCAGTAACGTTAAATAAATGCCGCCCCTCGGCCTCCAAGCATACCTCCCTGCCACCAGACAGACCCTAGCAATTTCTTGTCCACACACTGCTTTGTGCTGCATGCTTGCAAGCTGTCCTGTACGTCTGAGTGCTCACATGCCCTCTTGCCAAAAGATTGACTATATCACAAGAAGTTTCTTGTCCACACACTGCTTTGTGCTGCATGCTTGCAGGCTGCCCTGTACGTCTGAGTGCTCGCATCCCCTCCTGCCACCAGATTGACCCTAGCAATTTCTTGTCCGCACGCTTCTTTCTGCTGTGTGCTTGCAGGCTGCCCTGTACGTCTGAGTGCTCACACACCCTCCTGTCACCAGATTGACCCTAGCAATTTCCTGTCCGCACGCCGCACGCATATTTTTGCTGTGTGCTTGCAGGCTGCCCTGTACGTCTGAGTGCTCGCATCCCCTCCTGCCACCAGATTGACCCTAGCAATTCCTTGTCCACACACTGCTTTGTGCTGCATGCTTGCAAGCTGCCCTGTACGTCTGAGTGCTCACATGCCCTCCTGCCAAAAGATTGACTATATCACAAGAAATGTATTGTCCACACACTGCTTTGTGCTGCATGCTTGCAGGCTGCCCTGTACGTCTGAGTGCTCGCATCCCCTCCTGCCATTGGTGGTACGAGACCCACAGCCATGCCGCAGAGCTTACAGCGGTAAGGCCATTGTGTCACGTTTTCACCTTTTCCAATTTTTATGCAAAAGGAACACAGCCATGCCGCAGAGCTTACAGCGGTAAGGCCATTGTGTCACTTTTTTACCTTTTCCTTTTGTTTTTGCAAAAGGAACACAGCCATGTCACAGAGCTTACAGCGGTAAGGCCATTGTGTCACTTTTTTTACCGTTTCCATTTTTTTCGCAAAAGGAACACAGCCATGTCACAGAGCTTACAGCGGTAAGGCCATTGTGTCACTTTTTTTACCGTTTCCATTTGTTTTTGCAAAAGGAACACAGCCATGTCACAGAGCTTAAAGCGGTAAGGGCATTGTAACACTTTTTTTTGCAAAAGTAACACAGCCATGTCACAGAGCTTACAGCGGTGAGGGCATTGTGTCACTTGCATTGTATGCTTGTAATACGCTGTTCTTGCAAAAATATTACAGCCATGCTGCAGAAATAAAAAGCGTCAAGTTCACACAATACAATACAGATATTAAGTCACTTGCATTGTGTGCTTTTAATATGCTGTTCTTGCAAAAACAATACAGCCATGCTGCAGAATTAAACGGTGTCAAGCTCACACAATACACTCAACACATATCTAGAGCTGGCCGGAACCATGTAATTACGGTGCGTACATCTGGTATTTTTTGGCAGGAACATCTCCAGACGCATTGCCGTATGCATTAAGCTGTGGCCAACTGTAACATACATAAATCACTGGCCACACAACGTACATTGTTACAGGCACACGTGACACACACACACACACACACACACACACACACACACACACTTGTAACATACACAAATCACTGGCCACACAACGTACATTGTTACAAGCACACGTGTTCAGACATATTAGAACACGTTAACATATGCAACACATAGCACAACATACACGCACACTAACACCACACACACGCACACTTACATACGTTCACACACACTTACTCAAGCACACACACATACACCTCACACACACTTACATACACACACCACTAATATAGGGCTACTACAGCACAGCAGATTGCAATGCTCACTAGCACGCACTCAACACACACTCACATACATACACACCACTCATACAGGGCTACTACAGCACAGCAGATCGCAACGGCTACCTGTCACCCTTCTTGGCGCTCTCCAAATTTGGGTGTGCCCTACAGATGGGCATCACCGGCACAAAGTCACAAGAAAGTAAAGCACACGTGAGTGTACAGTGTACTTGTTGTGTTTGTGTGTGTGCTTGTACGTGTTGTGTGTGTGTGTGTGCGTGTGTGTGTGTGTGTGTGTTTGTGTGTGTGTATGTGTGAGAGAAAACAGTGCACTAGAAATTGTTGGCCCCCGGGTAAATGGTACTACTTGCGCATGGGAGGAAGATGAGAAACAGGTGTGTTAGTGGTTTTGTGCATGTTGGAAGGGCGAGGGTCAAGGGAGAGTCAGGGGAAGGTGCCTGTCCAGGCGAGCACATTTGCCTTGTGGCTGTCCCCATGAGCAAACCCTCCCAACCATCTCACTCAGCTCTCCACCCAATTCAAAGCCCCCTATACCTCATCCGAATGCAAGCCCCCCGATACTTGGTGTTATATCTAAACCATTGGCAATTGCTGTGAATTTGGCATTCTGGGGGGTTTTGTGGGGCCTGGTGTATATTTTGTACCCACTATGGCAGGGAAAAAGTGCATTTCTGAAGCTGTCCCGATCAACCTCTACTTCAGGATATAAGCATTATAACATGGCATTATAAATAAGGGTGTGCCAGCCTCTAGTCGAGGCTAAATTTCCTAACAATCGGGAGAATCGACCGCATTTTGTGTAAAATAATGTCAAGTACTTTGTGTAATATAAACGCAAAATATGGCACATCACGATGTCACAGTCTTGTTCAAGGAAGTGTCAGACTTTCATCTCGACGCCCCAAGATGGGCAGAAATTTTGTTCGTTATTATTTCGAATGTATAAAACTTTTTCCAATATGATGTGCGTTTGCCTGTCCAGGCAATGCACCATGAGATTGTCCAAACACTTCCTGCACCTCTTTTCAGTCCGGTCTCTTCACGATGTTAACTCCAGAAAGATTTCGGCTCAATCCGCGCAAGTTTCTGAAAGTGATTTAACCGTAATGCACCAACTAGGGCCTATATCGACGAGCCTCGCCCTCGACGACGCTCGTCGAGCCTCGCTGGCAACATCATACACCCTAGTTGCCCATGCTTAATTATAAATGTTATATAATAATGCTGTAATGTCGAATTTGGGGCAGGGGTACTGGGAATGCCGGCGAGTGGGAGGCACTCACACAAAAATATGTTTAAGGAACACACAGGGCGCTAGTCTGTGGCACCGATCTAATCTAGAGCTCTAGAGCACAATATCAAAGGCAGCCGTTTAGCCACAGTTAAAGGCAGCCGTTTCGCGCAAGCAGAGGGGTAAGGTGCCTGTTCAGGCCAGCACATTATGCCAATGCTTATGCACACTCAGTGAAATTTGAGGGCAGTGTGTGTGTGTTTGTGAGTGTGTGTGTGTGTGTTTGTGTGTGTGTGTGTGTGCGCGTGTGTGTGTGTCACCAAGGCCAGAGTCCAAGGCCTGCTCCTATCAGGAGTCCCCATACCAACCCAAAGCAGCAGACCTCACATTTCACACCCATTACCAAAGGATATACTTAATATTATGGATATACTGTGAAGATGAGTCTTGGACAGCCTTGTGTGTTTTGTTTAACGAGTATACAGTTGAATACAGTATAAAAAACTCCCTAATGAGCTGTTTGTCTAGAGCATCAGAAAAGTGAACTTAACAGACAGTGCAGTTGGCCAGGAACGAGTAAAATAGTACTTATTTAGGGAACGACGTAAATCAAAATGCTTTCTTTCTCTGAGCTACTGCTGCCCCCTCACCCTCCTTCTTTGGCGCGTGCCAGGCATTTGTCTGGCACAAGCAGAGGAGGATTCAATGGGTCTTAGTCGAGGTCTGGGAAGGAGGCTGGTATGAATCTGCTGAGGGTGTGCAGCTTTCCAAAAGATAAGAGATGAAGAGAGGGGGCTCCTGACCGACTTCTCAAAGCGGTCTCTGGATGAGTAATAGGGATGCCTTTGGGGTGCCAGCCCTTTGCAATAGAGGCACAGCATCTTATCCTGATTTCAGCATCTTATCCTGATTGAAATCGCAAAATCCTTTGGTCCCATCGATGCCCATGATGCCATTAATTGCCATTGATAAAACAATTACTTTCATAGAAACATTTTATCATGCCGCAAAAATACTGTTTTGCGGCAAGTAATTAATTTTCATTTTGACGAGTCATGAGTGGGAAAGAGTCCCCGAGAGCCCCAGTGGGGCGTGTCCAGACAGGGATGGCCAGCTTCCGCAAGGCCCCCCCAACCGCCGAGCAGCTTGAGCTCCGAGTCTCTTGGTGCCTTTTTAATCTCTTGCCGCAGTTCTGAGGGCATTTTGCCCCTGCGGATTGGTGCCACAAGCACTTAGTTATATATCGAGAGGGGTGCGGTTTGGTGTGGACAGGGTAGAAATAACCCTTTTTTGAGGGGTGCGGAATGAGTACATGTTCGCACGCTATCTTATTTTCGTCTAAGGGCTTAGCCTACCTACTATGGTGCCACAGGTCAGAGGCAATAAGTCAAGCTAGCCTCACCACCACACTAGGATCCCCTCCTAGCGCAGACTAGCCAATCCCTAAACAATGCTGCTCAAGCAACACGCCATCAATGCATCCATGCTTTGTTCACGAACTCGACTGCAGAGCTGCGCCAGCCTTGGGAAAATGCTGCTCAAGCAACACGCCTTCCTTGCATCCATACTATTATGTTGACTTTACTGCAGAGCAGTGCCAACCCCCATAAATGCCTCTTGCACAACATGCCATACAAATGAATGTAGTTATGTATGTGCCTCTCGCCCTAGTAAATAAAAAATATGTGTATTTATGATAAGCCTCTTGAACAATGTGCCTTCTTACATCTGTACTTAATCATCGACACAACCGTATCCTTACATCTGTACTTGTCATTGACACAACCGTGTACTTGTCGTTGAAACAACGTGCCTCCTTACATCTGTACTTCATCATTGACACGACCGCATCTGCACGTCATCATTCTTCATTGACACTTACTTCATCATTCTTCATTGACACAACCGCATCAGCACTTCATCATTCTTCTTACATCTGTACTTAAAATCATTTATACGACCGCAGAGCTGCGCCAACCCCGAGAAAATGCTGCTCACACAACGAGCAGTGGCAGCTGCACTCCACATCCCTGTGTGCGTGGAGAAGTCAGACGATCTGATGCTGGACGATGTTGCCTTTCGACGTATGGCGGATGCTATTTTCCAGCCCACTCAGAGCTTGGTAAGGTGCAGTATGCTTTTTTACCCCAATCGTAGCTTGTGCGCAGTGCACACAAGAGAGGATACTCTTGAATCATCCCACTCAGCTTGATAAGTTGTAAGTGCACTTTCCCAGCGCATCAGTGTTTGATTTGTGTGTATGTGTATGTGCGTAATCACGTATCATGTTAACTCGACAGGGTGCTTATTGGGGGTGCATATGGACGGGGGCACACACATATCACCTCATATGAGTCATGAATGAGGATTTTGCTGCCTCGTTTTTGTTGGTTTGATGCACATGAGCTCATTCAGCATTGAAACTTTTAATGCAGCAGGAATGGCAGCCAGCGTCTGAAATAAAAGAATGGTTGGTCATAAATTTGATACAGAGTTGTGTGCAATATGTGTTGTAGCAGGCTTACCTGACACTCAAACAAGCCACCGGTGTCTGACTAGACAAAAGGGGCGGTTCAAAATGTTTGGGGCTATCAGAAAGGCTCTTGGCGTTTCAAAATGTTTGGGGCTATCAGAAAGGCTCATGGTGGTTCAAAATGTTTGGGGCTGAAGTTGCAAACGCTCATACTCGGATCCGTGGACATTCAAGTGGTTGTGTTTCTCTGCGCGCTTGATCTACCACGACCCTCATCTACACGCAGGCGTGCGTGATTGTTTGTCGTGAGCAGCATACGGCTTCTTGCATGCAAATTGCTCACACTGCACTGCAAGCAATTTGCACTGCACTCACACTGAGTGTCTACTTGCACACACACCAACATCCTTACCACCAGGGATGTGTAGCACAAAGTTTAGGGACATTCCATGTGGTAAGATGCAGGACAAGCACGATGCGGGGTAAAGCTCGAGTATGACATTTAACTAGGGTTGGCCAGAACCGTATATAGATACCGAGCATGACCTTATCTTTGGTGATTCCCCTGCCAAAAATACCTTATAAACAGCGTATATATATGGTTCTGGTCAACCTGGTCTATGACCCATCCCAGCTTAAGACTGCTTCCCTACTTCTCACTGGGTGCTAGAGCCAATGAGACGATTTTTGAAATGCTCTGCTCGACTCAATGAAACCTTTTTTGAAGTGCTCACAAAGTCAAGAGGGCTAGCAATCTGCACTGCCTCTCACTGGGTGCTTGATCCAGTGATGCATTTTTTGAAATGCTCTGCAAAACCTTTTCTGAAGTGCTCACAAAGTCAAGGGCTTGACCACCAAGTGTTGCACCACAAACTTATGAGTTCAGTGTGAATCACCTGAACTCAGGTTCTTGTAGTGTAGCATAAAGTGAGATGTCCTCACTTTCTGGTTTTCTCCGGTTTCTGCTTCCCTTCTCCATTCTTTTTATTCATTGGAGACACAACTCTCTCTTTAACATACTTCCCCCCCTCCCTCACCTCTTTTCTATATTTTAGTCCTAAGTTTTTTCCCGTTTCTCCGGTTTCTCTGAGTTGTTGTGTTCTCCTTTGTAATAATGACAGAGCCCTATGCATCTCACGATGCAAGCGAAATAGAACCATATCACTGCGGTTTAGTGCTGAGGGTCCTCCACGTAACCTTCTCACGCCACCATTTTCTTCATGTGTGTGGGTTTGTGACACAGGGCATGCTTCTGTGCTGAGGGTCTACCACGTGGCTTTCTCACATCACTCCTTTTAACATGTGTGTGTGCGTTTGTGACACAGGGCATCAAGCTGCCCCCTTCTCTTGCATCTCCTTCCTATATGAATGCACGTGTGTATTTGTGGCACAGGGCGTCGAGTTACCCCCTGCTCTTACATCCCCTTCCTACTGAATGCGTGTGTGTACGTACGTGTGTGTTTGCAACTCAGGGCATTGAGCTGCCCTCTGTACAAAGCCTTGTGATCAACACGGCGAGTGACGATTTGCTGCAGCCTGAAACCTGGCAGCGCTTCCAAGACTTTGTCAACTGGGTACGTGTCTCGTCCATCTCTCCTTCCACGTCCATATAAAATGCCACTCATGAGGAGGTGTTGTATTGAGACACCTCTGGGTTGCTGTCCCTCTGCACACAACTACTTTGCAAGGCAAGCGAATCACTAGCGTCTGAGCGTTCAGTGCGATGATTGCTCACATTGTTTAAACAAGACGATGTCCTAGGCTGAAAACCAGGAAACTGTCTTTGTTCTTTGGAGCAACCCGCAGGCTTACATGCACGCTGTCAAGCTCGCCTTGCTTCGCAGTTGTGTGTATCAGGTTACTGCGCTTCCGCTTCATGTAGGTAAACAGCCGTCATGAGTTGGAAGCCACAAAGCCTCCGCCAGAGTTTGATGCCGGTACAGACTCTGACACTGTAATCACGAGCAATCAGAAGGCAGTTAGTCGCTAGCCATGGTCAATGCCTCTATCGCCAAGTGCCAAGTAAGTGGTGGACCTTGCTGTCTTGTTAAAGCCCCCTCTCCTATCCTGTTCTGTGCCGTTTTTTTTGTAGCTCCTGATTGCAAATTGCTATGACTGCTAAGATTGCAAATTGCCAGAAAATGAAAACAAGGCAGGATTGCAGGTGCCTGCCCAAAATTTTCTTCTTCGCTCGGATCGGATCAGAGGTCTGTGCGTGGGATTGCGTGTATTGTGTGAGTCCTGGAGGCCCCTTCTTTTGCTCTGAATAGCAATACATGCTAGACAAATGGATTGTACTCTGAAGAAGCTGGAGCAGTGATATGGATCTGGTCAAGCCCATGTGTGGATGCTCTCGATTGAAGGGGGTGGCAGGGTCTGGCTTTTGCCATCACTGACTCAGGCTTGTCCCATTTGGGTTGCCATGTTTATTTTGCTGCATGCAGTAAAAGAGGGCATGTTTTTTGTTGTGCAGCATGCCTGAGCAGTTTTGACATTTTTTGTTCAGGTATGTGCCTGGCAGTGCGTAGTTTGTCAAGTGCGTAGTTTGTCAATCGCATGTGTGTATCATATGTTCACCGCTCATGATGATGAATTCAACGTTTGGTTTGATCTGAACACACGAGGCAGCTCGGTTTTTTATGTTTGGGCTGCCAGTAAAGCCAAAATTGAGCGGGACGTTACGATTGGGTCGTGACTGAGTTTTGTTGCAGGTCTGCAAATAACCGTAGACACTGGAATGCAGATGTGAAAGGGGGGAGAGATTGTAAAACTTTGTGCCTTGAACAAATTCTTAAACTTACAATTTGTGTGCCGCTCTTGATTTGAGAGTTCCGTTTTGTTCGTCCTCAGTAACACAAAAATGAGGGGCCGTATTTTATTTTTCCTTTTTCATTTAGGACTTGACACCTTGAGCTTCTTGTCTTTGGGATTTTCCTTGAACCCCTAGCCTGCATTTTTTTTGTATTTTTGTGAGTGGCCCCTCTGCACGGAAGGGATCTTTTTTTGCATAGTTCCCGCCGGCATCTCTACTACTGTTATCTATCTCTAGGTCCTAGGAATTTGGCCTACTAGACCAAACTTGAATCTGGCCACTGTCAGCAATTTTGAATATTTACCGGTTGACCAGTAGCACTGATTCCTCTGCCCAGACACTTTCTTAGTCTGAATGCTTTGTTTTATCTGCAAATGAAATGGTGCACGAGCATTTTTTATATTTGGTCTGTGTGGTAGCAGTTCACCGGAGTCAGACAGCTTCGAGAGGCTAGATTAGCCTCCATTTGTAATCTTGTTAACTCTGGTGGTGTAGTAGTTTAGTCTGGCTGATAGTAGGTAGGTGTTTATAACATCTGTAACGCATATAGAGAAGCATTGGGCTTTAGTACAATGCAGCCGTACGGTCACGGAGATGTACATTACAATGTTGTATGAAACATGCACGATAATAAAGTTGCTAAGACAAAGGTTTACAAAAAAGGCCTTCAATCAAGAAGTGCGACGGCTAGCCTGCTCATAAAAAGCAATCAGTTCATGAAGGAAAGAATAAAGCTTGTTTTTGTTCTGGCTTAAGAATGTATCGTGAACTCCTGTCGGAGAAACAGAGATGCATATTACCTGCGGAGAGAAATCACGTGGGGATTGACGCAGTGAAAAAGAACATGCTGCTCATCTTGGATACCATCAGCATCACTCAGGTCACTGGTAGGGGAGTTACTTGGGTCCCGTATTGCTGTCTGAAATCGTGAGATAAAGAACGCCACATTCTTCCGCTTCCACATTGCTCACCTTTTAAGGCAAATGGGTTGATGTCAGGCTAAAGATATGGAGAGCGCTATTGTCCAGGGCTGATTATCTATCGAGCAAACAGAGTAAGCTGCACAATACAGCTGGCTGTCGTTTGACGATTGTCGCGATTGTATACACCTGCATCGCAATCATCGCAAATCTAACACAAGATACTCTACTGTAAATGTACAAAACTAGGCTGCCGCGCTTTCAGAGGTTACAGATTAAGCTATCAAGCCAGTCCAAATATGCGACTGCTAGGCTTTTTTTTTTTTTTTTTTGGTGGGGGTTGTTACACGGTCCTCAGCAAGGGCCTGACAGAATGAAGGAAAAAACCTAAAATACTGGGAA